>Ga0209210_1000068_pt1 | contig 135489 bp, 112 predicted proteins | sample RifGroA1_FD_183991 | JGI IMG/M metagenome (GOLD analysis project Ga0209210, IMG submission 183991) | Contaminated groundwater microbial communities from Rifle, Colorado, USA - Rifle Groundwater A1 (SPAdes) (version 2) | ecosystem: Environmental > Aquatic > Deep subsurface > Groundwater >... | reverse complement strand
TGGGTGGCTGAAGAACTTTCGGAGCGTGAGAACGAGGAGAACCTATCATCCGGCAATGTTTAAGGCATCTGTCTATTTGGCTTTAATCATTATTCTGGTAAGATATTCCTAGTTTTGAAATGAGTTCTTTAGAGGTAAATATGGAAAATCAAGGTAATATTGGAAACCAAAATGCCCAACAAATCGGAGAAAATCCTATTAATCAGCCAGAACAGGTTTCAGAGAAATCAAAGATAAATTACTGGATGATTTCAACATTTTTACTTCTATTCATTATCGCAGTTGGTATTGTATGGTTTATTTTTAATCAGAGTAGAACAACTGACTTGGTTGGGCAGAAAGTAACAAAACCATCCCCTACGGTTAATCAAAACACTGAACAACCTATTTCGCGAGTCTCCAATCGTACATTGCCAGATTTTGTTTACCCTGGACAAGTTAAAAAAGACTATACGTTTGCCGGGATTGATTATGTCTTATATCAAAAAGCAAATATGAATGTGCCGATCGCACAGTCATCAGGTTTGTCAGGAATTCTGTATGCAAAGGCAAATGAGCCAGTTTGGCATCAGTTCTTTCAAATCAAAGAACTTGCAGATGCAAAAAATAATCCATTCTTTTTGGATTATAAAGACGGCAGTTTCTATGTACTTGTTGTAGACGCAAACGGCGCAGGGAGTGGAGAAGGAAATGCAAAGTTACTTACCCTAGCATCAACATCAAAAACATGGGGGACGGTATCTTGTTTCTATTTTTCAGACGGTTTTGATTTTTCTGATGCAAAACCGTTGCAGGAACGAGTTGATGATTATCTTTCGGTTTATCCTGACAGAAAATATGTACTAAATTCTAAAACTAATATATATGAGCTGGTTCAATTTAATACATATATTCAGGCGCAAGAAACTATTGAAATGAAAGACTGCACCAATTTCCAAGTAGTTCAAAATTAAAAATAAAAAGTCGCGCGCGCGAAACATCCCTGTCCGCCTTTGGCGGAAGCGAGGCCGAAGGCCCCTCCAGAGGCGGGCAGGCGAGCGTGAAGATGGCGCGGCGAGTGGGTGGGGGCACTCGCCGCGCTACCTTTGAAAATCAGTCCGTATTTTTTCGTAAAGAGTCCACAAGTCCACACTGTTTATTAAAAGGATCATTCAATTATGGGAGAAATGCAAACCACAATTTCACGTAGGAGCTTCCTTAAATTATTTGCGAATGTTGTAGTTCCGGCAGCTTTGTTACCTAAAAGTATACTAAGATTGGGAGTTGGCGAAACACCAGCACCTACGCAGGAAGAAATGGACTTCCTTCAAGGCCATGAAGTATCCTTGGGCGACCAAAGTCGAAAAGTGATACTCATGACTTATGACGACGGAGGTACACCCCAAAATATCAAAACTATACTTGATGCCTACAAAAATGCTGGGGGGGGGTAAAACCACCTTCTTCGTCATGGGTGATTGGTTAGAAAGAAGTGTCAACAGGGAAATTGCAAATCGCATTGTGGATGAGGGACATGTATTAGGTTGTCATGGGTTTCATCATGACCCATTTACCACCCTTTCAAGGGAAGAGATGAGTGAACAATTTGCCAAATTTACTAGGGTTGCCGGCGAAGTCGTCCCGGGATATAAAGTGAGGTTTTTTCGACCGCCTTATGGTGACAGAAACCAGGAAGTAAGAGAAGAAGCGGCGAAGTGGGGTATGCAAACAGCCATGTGGAGCATGAGCAGCGGAGGTCATGATTATACTACATACACCAGAGTAGTTCGTGGCGTTGATAAAGGAACAATCGTTCTGTCTCACTCGACCAGATATTACGACGTAAATCAAGCAGCAAAAATCGTAACTGGTCTAGTTGAGGCAGGTTACTCTTTGGAAAGTATGGATACGGGGTTAGACCCGAACGATTATTGGAAAAATGCAACCGCCCTTTCACCTATACAAAGAGAAAATCTTATGCCAGAAGTAGCCGATGCCAAAGGCCGAATATGAAGATTATGTTGTGATTGGAGGCAATAGTCACACCGTCATTGAAACTCAGTCCGAATTTTTTCGTAAAGAGTTCACAGTTTTGGATAATTGGGGTCGTCGGGGATGGCGCTCGCCTTAATCCCTGAATTTCCAGGAATTTAACTCCGGAAAATTTGACAATTTAGTGGATTACCGTTATTATACGATATATGTTCTTCCGTATCTACGATAAACTTGATGATTATTTAAAACCAAACAAAGTGGTGGTTATTTTCGGACCCAGGCGGGTGGGAAAAACTACTTTGCTCGACCAATTTCTTTCCAAAACCAAACTTAAATATAAATTGGATAACGGAGAAAATCTGCAGGTTCAGCAAATCTTGTCTTCGCGGGATTTTTCTAAAATCATTCCCTATGTCAACCGCTATGAACTTTATGCCTTGGATGAGGCGCACCGAGTTCCCAATATCGGTCTGGGATTAAAGATTATCGTGGATCAAATTCCCGGCATTAAGGTTATTGCTACCGGATCATCTTCATTTGAGCTATCCGGACAAATCGGAGAACCTTTGACCGGCCGGAAAATTCCTCTAATTTTTTATCCCGTTTCCCAACTGGAGCTTAAACGGGAATCGAGTCCGGTTGAACTGGAACAACGTCTGGCGGAATTTTTAGTCTTTGGCTGTTATCCGGAGGTTCTAGCCAGTGGAGACAAATTGCAAAAAATAAAAGTTCTGGAGGAATTGGTTAATTCTTATTTACTGAAAGATATTTTAGAACTGGAGCGGGTCAAGGGAGCCAAAATCCTTTTAGACTTGTTGCGGCTGATAGCTTTTCAAATCGGCGGCGAGGTGTCTTTGTCGGAATTAAGCCGGGAGTTGGGGATTGACTTGAAAACGGTGGCCCGCTACCTTGGTCTTTTTGAAAAGTCTTTTATTCTTTACAATCTGCGGGGTTTTTCCCGAAATCTCCGTTCCGAAATCAACCGCAAAAGCAAATACTTTTTCTACGACAACGGTATCCGCAACACTATTATTTCTAATTTCAACGATGTAGAACTGCGGGATGATACAGGCAAACTTTGGGAAAATTTTATGGTGTCGGAACGCTTAAAAAAACAGGCCTATGGTTCTATTTTTGCCAATAATTATTTTTGGCGGACTTGGGAGAAACAAGAAGTTGATTGGGTAGAAGAGCGCGAGGGAAAACTGTTTGGGTTTGAATTTAAGTATTCACCAAAACGGAAGTCGCGACCGGCTAAAGAATTTCTGGCGGCCTATCAAAACTCCACATTAACAACCATCTCCAAAGAAAACTATTTTGACTTCGTAACTTAAATCTTTCTTACCTCGCAAAAAACTCACCCCGAGTCCCTCGGTTTCACTTGGGATAAACTCCGTCGAATGGGTCGGCTCGAACATTCCGCTGAAAGCGGAACAAAGAAAAACGCAAAAATTTTAAAGAACTTTTATTTATAAACTTTAAAGGCGCAACCGGTGAAACCAACTAAGAATCGCTTCTCGTTGTCCGATTGCGCCATCAAAAAACTTATGGATATTACTGGTTGATGAAACCAGAGGTGCGAAAAGCTATTGGGAATCTAATTCAAGGATTGGGAAATGGAACTGTTAAATACGAAGATATAACCGAAAAACAAAAACAAATGCTCATGACTCAGAATGGGTATACAAAGCGACCAGATATAAAGGAATTATTGACCTTTTACCTTTCTAAATAATTTATTCTAACAGTAGACATTTAATCGTTATTATTGGATAATTGGAAATTGTCCTGGGCCCGTGGCGTAACGGCTATCGCGCTTCCATGGCATGGAAGAGACTAGGAGTTCAAATCTCCTCGGGTCCACAATCAGAAACAAAGGGTTTCTGGCGAAGCCAGATCAGGCTCCGCCTGACGAATCCCCTCGGGTCCACAAACTCAATTGAAAATTGATAGTTAGTAATTGATAATTTATTGGATTGATTTTAATTAGTTTGAAATACGAAATTGATTCGTTTGAAATGAAGTGATGTCAGCTTCATTCATTTTGTAATTCAGGTTATTTAGTGTTGGTAATTCTTCGCCATCACGCCAAAATCCAGAGCATTGATTTTAGTATCTCCGTTAAAATTGCCACTCGTGATATTGTCTACTGTGGCAAATAGACGATAATGATCAATCCAAGTTGTCAGATCAGTGAAATTTACCTCTCTATCCCCATTGGTATCCCCTGGCACGGGTGGAGGGGTGGGAGTGGGAGAAGGTGAGGGAGTGGGCGTGGGTGAAGGTGAAGGAGAGATGGTGACTTGATTTAAAGCAGCATACACATCGAGAAGACCTTGGCCATACTCATTTGTATTATAACTTGGAATCACGGTTTTGTTGGCAGTAGTTGTAAGAGAGGTTTTTACTTGGGCTGGCGTCAGAGAGGGATTTTTGGCGAGTAATAAAGCTACGGCAGCCGTGACATGGGGAGCAGCCATAGATGTGCCTTGATAATTACCACAGTTTTCATAATTGATATAGCCTAAAGTATCTACACAATAGTAACCGAAGTTTTGACTCCCAACACTGGTAAACTGGTTCCGATTTTTGAAGAAAATTGTTTGTTGGACTATGCCATCACCTAAAAAGTCATTATTCTGATCCAGAATTGGATTAGTTTGAATAGTTGGATCGTCAGCGTCTTTGAAGGTTTGGCCTCCGGGAGCGACTAAATCAACTCCGCGAGTCACAGGATAAGTCACCGGTGTATAACTAGAATATTCAGCCCGCTTATTATCCCACCGACTGGCTCCCACAGCGATAGTTTCTGGATATCCGGCCGGATACGAGATTGGAGGTGAAGAAGTCCGGGTAGCACTATTTCCTGTGGCTGCCACCACCACGCTACCAGCGGCAACCGCAGCTTGAATGGCTGACCTTTCAGTTGCGGAATATGTCACGTCTCCTAGGCTCAAATTAATAACCTTGGCACCATTGGTGACAGCATAGTTGATGCCTTCAATGATGTCACTGGTAGATCCGGCAGATGTAGGGAAACCTTGATCGTCGGTACAAGCTTCCATCACCTTTATTGGTATGACGGAACTATTAAAAGCTATTCCGGTACCTTGCGAGCCGTTGTTGGTCATTTGGGCGATCGTTGCCGTCACATGGGTCCCATGACCCGCGTCGTCGTTGGGATGACTATTGCGGATGACTTGGGGTCTGACAGTACAGGCGCTACAAGCTCCAGGACAAGAAATAGAGGATACATAGAATGGCGTTACAAAGTTAACTGTACTTAACTCAGGAGCTTTGACGTAGTTGTAAGTGCCGTTATTGTAGGTTTCAAACGCTACTCCGCTATCGACCACCGCTACTTTGATAGAGCTTGTACCCCCTGAAACCAGATCCCAAGCTTGCGGCATATTTATCCGGGCGAGATTCCACTGAAAATAATTAAGCGGGTTAGCCGTAAAATACGGATCATTAGGGATCCAGGTGGCAAAACGCAGATAGTTTGGTTCGGCAAATTCTACATTTGGATCATTTTTATAGCTACTTATTGCAGTATCCAAATCTGTGCCGGGAGTCAAATCCACGCGAACGAGTTGCTTGAATACTCCAGAGGTGCCCAAAGGATTCATGGAGTTGATACCTAAACGTTTATTAATATTCGTGACATTAGTCAAACCCACCACTTCAGTCTGATTTTGAATCTCAACCTGGGTTTTAAATTTAACCAGGAGTTGATCTGGTAGATATGTCGATACTGGATCAGAACGGGAAGCAGAAGTTTTTAACGGAGTTTGAATTTGGGCCTGGACTAACTGAGGTAAAAATAAGAATAGACAAACTAAGAAATAGAGCAGTTGCCACCGTTTCATGATTTTTTGTGTTTTTGAGCTTAATTTTATAGTAGGGGAGATATATAAATAAAGCAAGGAGAATAGTTGGGAAGAAGCGTTTTTGATAGACTGCTATCTATGCTATAATTAATCAGTTATATCCTTCTTTCTGCCTCATGACTTTGATCAGTATGAGACAACGAATGCCACTGGTCTCTAAAAAGAGAGGGGGTGAGACTTAATGAAAAATAAACTCCTGAATTTGTTTATCTTGGTCAGTTTAATCACATTTGGATTAGTTCCAGTTACCCAAGTAAGAGCCACTGAAGATTCGCAAGAGATGTATTGGTCCTTGATGCAAGAGTGTCCAGATGTAAGGGGCGATGTAGTAGCTTGGTACGGGGAAGGTTTTCATTGGATTTATGGTTATTCCCCTGTGCAATGGGGAGCAGACAAAGTATGGCATGTCGGTTATGATAACTACGTTCAATGTTTTTGCCCCAAAAAACTTGAAGGATTTGAGCCGTTATTTCATACCGGTATCAAGACTGCTTGGCTCAAAGCCGGCAACGTCGGTGCGGAAAAACAACAAGATCTATTAGCAAAAGGTTGGTTATGGCTTGATAATGGGGTAGATGTGGGACTTCTACCTGAGCCATATATGGCTAGGAATTCTAAATGGAATTGTCAAGACTGAAGTTATTAAATGATAAAACATAAAAAAGCACTTGTTTCTTTGGAACCAGGTGCTTTTTTTTTGGGAAACCACGATTTTGTTTATTTCCACTCCTGTGGTATACTACATATCAACCTAGTACTTTCGGATAAGCTCAATTCTGGTTCCCAATAAGGTTCCCAGAAGATAGACGATACCGAGTCTGGGAATCTATAAAATAAAGGAGGTGAACCAAGAATTGAGATTTAGCCCCAAAAAGCTACTTCTCCTATTTCCTAAATTATGCAAGACCAAAATTTAACCTGTAAAGACTGTGGTAAACAGTTTGTGTGGACAGCTGGTGAACAAGAGTTCTACCAACAGAAAGGCTTTACCAATCCGCCTTCTCGTTGTCCAGATTGCCGAAAACTGAAAAAACAGCAAATGTATTCTGACCGCAAAATGTATACGGTCAAATGCGCTAACTGTGGCAAAGACGCCCAGGTTCCTTTCGAACCTCGAGGTGATCGACCAGTTTATTGCAATGACTGTTTCAGATCAATGAAACAGCAAAAAAGTTAACTTTTTTGAAAAAAACCAAAAACCATCTGTGGCGAAAAACTGCGGATGGTTTTTTGGTGGGACAAAAACCGGTTGTGTGATATATTTAGGTTGTAAAAAGATGTAGTAAATCGGCTATCAGTGAAATTGGAACGTGAAAAATTTGCCACTCAAGCCCCTAACATTTGTCATTTCAGAAAACCAGAAAATTATAGGGCAAAAATCCAGCCTCAACCATTAGCAGTCTGGACGATGGAGTGACAAAAATAGGATAGATTGTTCTGACAATACTATCACCAAATTGCGGATTTTTTCTGTTGACATAAGATAAATTCATGGTATCATACATTAAATATGCATCACATCTCTCTTTTAGCTCTCCTTCTTAGCCACGTTTAAGCGGGGAGAGTATAAGATGGATTTATACAGACCCCGCGACAGCGGGGTTTTTTGATGGTTGGTTAATGAGGAGCGAAGTGACGACTTTGCCAGCCGATCAATTTCGAAGATTCGAGGGAAAAAATATGCAAAACATCGATATAACAAGTAAATTTGTCGCAGTTTTAAATAAAAAGGTGTCCGTTGGCATACTCATGAATGCGTTGGGGCATATGGCAGCAGGATTGGTTGGAAGTTATTCTGACAAAACAGTAATGCGGTTTGACACCTATATTGATCGTGATGGAGGTCGTCACAACAGCATATCTGATAATCCTTTCATTGTTTTAGCCGCAGATAACAGCAACCAAATTCGAACGCTTCGTAATGAACTAATTACGCAAGGAATTCATTTTGTGGATTTTACGAGCACCATGACAGTTGGTACTTATGCCGAGCAAAAGATGCGGACTCAACAAACTGCCGAAAATGAGTTAGAATATTATGGAATATGTCTGTTTGGACAAATAGCCCAGATCAATCCTTTAACCAAAAAGTTTTCTTTGTGGAGATAGGTTATATTTGATATACATTAAATAGTTTAGATATAGATTATATTATTTTTTATATATTACTTTCTTTGCTTGTCCGAAAGAAAGTAACAAAAGAAAAGACAGCTCGTGAAGGTTTTTTCGTGTTTCTAACTTCGGTTCCGGTCGAGACAGAAAGGTTTTAGGTAATTACAGTCCAGTCATAGCACGACTGCACCAGACGTTGGATTCCGAGTCTCAACTTGTCGACCTACACCGATCGTAAGAAACACTTGAAAAAACACTTCAAGGGCAAAAATTATTTCAAATAATATTCTTACAAAACCATTAAAATATATAAAATTATGACAAAAGATATACCAATGAGATTTAAGCCCTCGGAATTTGAGGCTAAATGGCAAAAGAAATGGGAAGAAGCAGGAACTTACGTCAATGATATGAAAAAGTCTCCGCGGCCCTACTACAACCTGATGATGTTTCCATATCCATCGGCTGAAGGGCTTCACGTAGGCAATATGTATGCTTTCACCGGTGTGGATATTCACGGCCGGTTTATGCGGATGCAAGGCTTTGATGTATTTGAGCCAATCGGTCTTGACGGATTTGGCATTCACTCCGAGAATTATGCGATGAAGGTCGGTCGGAAGCCCCAAGAGCACGCCAAGATTTCACAAGAAAATTTTTATCGTCAACTACGGGCGACTGGTAATGGTTTTGATTGGACGCGGACTGTCGAGACTTATGATCCAGATTATTATAGATGGACACAGTGGTTATTTGTGGCTATGTTTAAACATGGGTTGGCATATCGGGCCAAAGCCCAAGTCAACTGGTGTCCGGGATGCAAGACAGTCCTTGCTGATGAGCAAGTGGTTGGGAAAAAAGTAGAACAAGTAGGAAAAGTAGACAAAGTAGAACAGGGATCAACGGGTGTCATTGCGAGGAACGAAGTGACGAAGCAATCTCAAGAAAAAGAGATTGCCGCGCCCAGTTTACCAACTGGGCTCGCAATGACGAAGGATGTTTGTGAACGATGTAGCACTCCAGTTGTTAAAAAAGAACTGGAACAATGGTTTTTCCGCATTACCGCCTATGCCGAGCGACTACTACAAAATACCTACAAACCTATCTTTAACTGGCCAGACAAGGTCAAACTAGGTCAGAGGAATTGGATTGGGAAGAAAGAGGGAATCAACATTAATTATCCAATTATCCAATTATCAAATAATCCAATAAGTACCAATAAATATATATATAATGTAGTAGTATTTACAACAAGACCAGACACTAATTTCGGCGCTACATTTATTGTTGTCGCTCCAGAACATCCTATAATAGAAAAAATAACTACCCCAGAGTATATAGAGGCAGTCAAAGCATATATCAAAACATCTCAAAATAAATCAAAGGAAGAACGAGTCACCGAAGGCAGAAAAAAGACAGGAGTATTTACCGGATCATACGCTATCAATCAACTTAATAACTATAAAATGCCGATTTGGGTGGCAGATTTTGTACTCATGGACGTGGGAACAGGCGCAGTCGTTGGAGTCCCCGGTCATGACAAGCGTGATTTTGAATTTGCTGTAGTCATGAATTTGCCTATCAAGAGAGTGGTAGTCGGGAAAGATGGTGATACCTCAAAGATCACCCGTCCTGAGCAAGTACAGGAGCTTGAGGGAAAAATGATTAATTCCGGATTTTTGAATGGGTTAGAAATTCAAACAGCCATTTCAAAAATGATGGACTATCTAGAAGAAAAAGGTTGGGGAAAGAGAGTTACAACATATCACCTGCGTGATTGGTTGATTAGTCGCCAGCGCTATTGGGGCGCGCCAATACCGATGATTTATTGTCAACACTGTGCAGATAAAGGCGAGTCTTGGTTTTCTAGTGAAGAAGCTAAAAAAATGTCATTCCCGCGTCGGCCAAAGGCCGATCCGCCTCTGGCGGAAAAGCGGGAATCTATTCAAATAGATCCTCGGGTCAAGCCCGAGGATGACAACCAAAGGGCTGAAAACGACAATAAGTGGGCTGTTGGTTGGTGGCCTGTTCCAGAAGACCAACTACCAGTCACTTTACCCGATGTAGATGACTGGCGACCGACTGGAACTGGGCGGGGACCTTTAGCCGGACACCCCGAGTTTTATAAAACCACTTGTCCTAATTGCGGTGGAGCAGCTCAAAGAGAAACAGATGTGTGTGATACTTTCCTTGATAGTAGTTGGTATTACTTGAGGTATCCATCAGTAAATAAAAAAAGCAATGTCATTGCGAGGAGGAATGAAATGACGACGAAGCAATCTCAGGAAGTAGAGATTGCTTCACCAGTTCGACAACTGGTTCGCAATGACAACCAATTACCTTGGGATCCCGATATCACACAGCATTGGTTTCCGGTTGATTCCTATATCGGTGGGGCAGAGCATACAGTTCTTCACCTTTTGTATACACGTTTTACCTGGATGGCGCTTCGGGATTGGGGTTTCATAAAAATCAAATATCAAATATCAAATATAAAAGATAAAGAAGGTTATAAATTAACTGATTCTGGAGTCGCTAACGCTCCCCAGAATGACGTTATTCTGGCAAACGAAGTGCGTCCAGAATCTGATCTTCCCTGGGATCCAAGTGAGCCGTTCAAGCGTTTTTTTGCCCATGGTTTGATCATCAAAGATGGCGCCAAGATGAGTAAGAGTAAAGGCAATGTGGTCGTGCCGGATGAATATATTAAACTATATGGAACTGATACACTGCGTACGTATTTAATGTTCTTGGGTCCGTTTGATGGCGGAGGAGATTTCCGGGATAGCGGTATTGCCGGTATGTATAGATGGCTTTCACGAGTTTGGCGATTGGCTATGGAAAAAGTACCACAAGTAGCACGAGTATCAAAAGTACCACGAGATGAAGAAAAAACTCGTGATACCCTTGATACCCGTGGTACTCTTCAAATGCTTCACAAAACCATCAAAGGTGTGACTGAGGACATCAAGCACTTACATTACAACACTGCTATTTCCAAGCTTATGGAATTTGTTAATTGGTGGATGGAAAATACGGATCAGGTTGATACAACAATGGTTATTGACTTTTTGAAGTTACTCGCGCCATTTGCGCCGCATATGACAGAAGAACTTTGGCAGAATTTATCAGTATCACGGGTAGCACAAGTACCACAAGTACCACCGGAAGAAAAAGCCCGTGGTACTCGTGATACACTTGATACTCGTGTTACTTTTTCTTCAATCCATCACGAACCTTGGCCGAAGTATGATGAAAAATTATTGGTTGAAGATCAAGTGACGATCATCGTTCAGGTCAACGGAAAAATGCGCGATTCGCTTGTATTATCAACCCAAAATGCGAATTCCCAGACCGTAATTGAGCAAGTAGCCCGCGCGAGTGCTAAGACACAAAAATGGCTTTCGGGCAACTCAATCAAAAAAGTGGTCTTCGTGCCGGCCAAACTTATCAATTTTGTTGTCTGACCTTTAGTAAACAATAGTTATTTAGTTATTCCCAATCTGCGGGTCCTGCCGCTCGCCACCCCAAAAGCAGCCCACAAGGGGGCACCCCGCTTTTGGAGTCCCTGACTTCGCTTCATCAGTTAGGTGAATGCATGATTCAAATCAATCTTATGTAACAGAAGTTACGCAACAAACATTATTCTAGGTTGTCATTGCGAGCCGAAATGAAATGAGGCGAAGCAATCTCTATAATCAAGATTGCCGCGTCGCTTCGCTCCTCGCAATGACGAAGTACGTAAGTCCTGATGTAACTGACTTGACAACTATCCTCAAGTCTTTGACAATATGGTCATGGTTGAGGATCAACTGCAACCAGAAAACGATACAGCCTGGTGGGTCACTTACAAAATCCCTTTAGTTGTAATTACTGGTGGTATCTTCTTATTGCTTCTGGGTCTACGAATCGGTCTTTTTCCCCAATCAGATGCTCCCAAAGTCGAGTTCGTGGAAAATACCCAAAGCGCTACCAAATCAGCCCAAATCAAGGTTGAAGTAGCCGGAGCTATAACCCGTCCCGGAGTATATACCTTAACCTCCGGCAGTCGGGTGGAGGAATTGTTGCAGTTAGCCGGAGGTTTAGCCGATATCGCTGACTTCGAATGGGTAGCCAAAAATGTCAATTTGGCGGCAAAACTAACTGATAGTAGTAAAATTTACATCCCCAAACTTGGTGAGACGGCTGTGGTTCAAGGTGCAACTGCTTTTGACACTTCTGACCAAACACTATCAAAACCTATCATAAATATAAATAGTGCATCAAAAGCAGAATTGGATACCTTACCCGGAGTAGGAGAAGTGACCGCGCAGAAAATTATTAGCGGTCGCCCTTATCAGACAGTTGAGGAATTGTTGAGTAAAAAAGCCGTCAATCAAAGTACATTTGAGAAAATCAAGGAGAGCATAACCGTTTATTAGAAGTACCACGAGTAGCACAAGTACCATGGGTAGCACGGGAAGACGAGAAAAAAACTCGTGGTACTCGTGATACGTTTGATACTCGTCTAGCTTTTCTCATGATTAATCCTTTTTTAGATATCATCAACCAATCACTTCCCGAGCCGCAGGCGGGGTTACTAAACGGCATTTTATTTGGAATCAAGGCTAGTCTGCCCAAAAGTTTTTATGAGGCGTTACTGACTACCGGCACAGTTCATCTCATTGCCCTTTCCGGCCAAAACATCAGTATTCTCACTGGTGTTATAGCCGAGATCACGCTTAGACTGGGACGTAAAATTTCAATCATCGTGACACTTGCTGGTGTTATAGGTTTCGTCATTTTCGTCGGTCCCACCCCGAGTCTCATCCGGGCCGCTATAATGGGATCAATGTCACTTTTAGCCGTATATTTTGGCAGACAAAATTGGAGTTTGCTAAGTTTAGTTTTGGCCGCCGGGATAATGCTTCTCATCAATCCAGCCTGGATTGGTGACGTCTCATTCCAACTATCATTTTTAGCCTCTGCGGGAATTATCACACTAGGCAAAGCTTATCAATCAAAAATAAAAACCATAAGACAAGAATTTATCCGTGACCTACTCATCAATTTAAGAACCACGCTCGCCGCCCAGATTTTTACTTTGCCTCTGATCTGGTGGCGATTTCACCGTTTGTCACTGATTGCCCCGTTAACCAATGTTTTGGTTGGCTGGACAGTGACGCCGATCATGGTGATGGGGTTTGGTTTAAGCCTTTTGGGTTGGTTTTATCTACCCCTTGGACAAGTAGCAGGTTGGTTGGTGTGGGTGCCGCTGACATATATGATCGAGGTAATTGAAATCACGGCCAAAATACCTTTGGCGACGATAAGTTTTTGATAGAAGTTAAATAATTTATTGAGTTATAAACATTCGTTCGTGGACAAAAATTTCTTGTTCCGCAACTCGATCGGGATGAAACTCTAGTTGTTGCTAAATGAATCGTCCCTCCTCGGATGCGAACTGCGAAATTTTGTCCACTTCACTCAATTTCAATTAAAATGAAAATCTCCAAAAAATATTTCGTTTTCGGTGCGTTCATCGGCATTGGATTACTTATTGGCGTAGTCCGCTTTTTGCCTGATGGCAAGCTGCATGTGATTTTTTGTGATGTGGGGCAGGGGGATGCCACACTTCTACGGATGCCGAACCAAGCTTATATGTTGGTTGACGGCGGACCAGATGATAAAGTGTTGGGTTGTCTGGGTAGGCACTTGCCTTTTTACGCGCGTAAACTTGAGATTGTAGCCATGACGCATCCGCAAAAAGACCATTTTGGTGGATTGGTGAGCGTCTTAAAGCGCTACCAGATAGGCTATTTTGTGACCGTGCCCCTAAAAAATTCGACGACTAGTTTTGAACAATTGACTAAGACTTTGGAAACACAAAAAATCCCAATCAAATACCTAAGTACCGGTAATAAACTAAAATTTGGTAATGTGCAAATGGATACGATTTGGCCAGAAGAGAAGTGGTTAGTTGAAAGCTTAAGTCTTACTCCAAACCAGATTTCCCAGTTGAACATAGGCCAAAACGGAGGACAAATACTTGGCTTTGCCACTAGTAAAGACCTCAATTTATTTTCACTCTATTTACATTTAAAGTACGGCCAATTCGATTTACTTCTTACCGGAGACGGTGATAGTCCGGTGCAAAGCTTGATTTGGCAATTGGGACTCGAGAGTAGACTACCCCAAGATCTTGAAGTTCTCAAAGTCCCACATCACGGATCCAAAACCGGAATGACTGATGAGTTTATCAATTTTACGAGGCCCAAACTAAGTGTTATCGAAGTTGGCAAGAACAACTACGGGCATCCAAATCCAGACACCGTAACTAAACTGAAGCAGTGGGGTCAGGTATTACGAACCGATCAAGGAGGGGATATTGAAGTGATTATTGATGGTAGGAATTGGTTTGTGAAGAGGTAATATAACTTCAGTTACTAAATGAATTAGACCAATTAAAATAAGCAATTCGTCATTCTGGCTTACCAGATTGACGAGTTTTATATTCACAATTCAAGATAAATACAAACTAACTTACTCAAACTTTCCTCTTTATGGCCTTATAACATTTATCCGCATGAAACCAGCCTCATGCGGTGATTATTTTGCGGTTATTCATAAATCCTATTAACTTGCATATCTAATTAACTCCTCAAAGCTAATAATATCATTTTGTGTACGTAATTACCAAAAAATAATTCCCGATAAATTAGTTTTAAGCCTTACTGATAGGTTATAGATTGTGCGGTAATCATTTTACATAATGAGATATATTAAAATATATTAGTATGTATATAGATACATTAAACAGAAATGTGTTTTCGGTTTGCTCGCAAATAACCAGTTCTTTATTTTTGAGTAAATTATGCGGTAAATTAGGAGTTTACCTACTTGACGAATCCATTTCTATTTATCTACATTTATATTAGGACCTTTAGGTTATTAAATAAATCTATTTTCCAACCAAAGGGTGACAAGTAAATTCTGTTTATATCCTTACAGAGAAGACTAAACATGCTTTCATTTCAAGCGTTAAATATGGGGATTGCTTGCTTGACATCTATATAAATATTGATCTAATTTATAATTAGGTTATTAAATAAATCTATTTTCCAACCAAAGGGTGACAATCTCAAATACTTATATGACCCCACACCAAAGACGGGAAATGTTGTCTCTAATAGATACCGGAGCTAAAGCAGAAGCCGTGGCTCGGGCTTATGGCATTTCGAGAAAGACTCTATATAAGTGGAAAAAACGTTTTGAGGATAGTGGGCAAGTAAATACGCTTAATACATTAAAAGATAGACCGCGTGGCGGAGCGCATCCTTTGAAACCTGGGAAATCCTACTACCACCAAGCTAGAGAAACAGACGTTTTGCAAGTACTGGACTTTATCAAGAGTCATCCTGAACTTTCGATTGCCCAGATCGAATTGGCTTTGCAAGGCGATCCTACTATTCATATCGGTTATCACGGGATATACAATATCTTAAAAAATAGACATCTAGGCACAGTCGAAGATAGGATAGTTTATGCTCAAACTCAGCCTGAAATAGAGAAGAGTCAGGTAGTAGCTTACGAGGCGCCAAGAGAATTTGCTCCGCAAGTTGAGATTACTCCCCAGCATTTACCGGCACCACCGATATCAGATGAATCTAGTTCTTGGTTGGGTCGTTTCTTAAGGCTAGCCTCTATTTTAAGTTTGATCTTCACATCTACTTTATTTATCTCTTTCCAGTTGCTCACGATTTTTATCGGATCCAAGTCTGTTTTTGAATTTGTGGGTGTATTATTTTCTATGACAGCCTTGATTTTTGGACTTTTCTTTTTTGGTTACTCCCTCAAGTATTACCTGACGATTGCTTTAGTACTCTTATTTTCGCGTAAAAATGCATTAAACAATGATCGGACAGTTGAGACAGCCCAAAATCAAAATAATGACATTGATATTAGCAATTACTTAAGTTTGCTGCCAAACCAAAAGGGCGCTAGTTACAAAGGCCTGCTTGCCGATACTAGCAATATTACTCTCACCCGCCACCCCTTCGTCTCCATCCACCTGCCTCTCTACAACGAGAAGCGGGTAGTCAACCGGTTACTTGAGGCTGTCACCAGCCTTGACTATCCCAACTATGAAGTCATAGTCTGTGATGATAGTACTGATGAAACCACCCAGATAGTTAATGAATGGAGAAACCATCCCAGATTAAAAATCATTCACCGCCAAAGCAGAGCGGGTTTCAAAGGTGGAGCTCTTAAAGAGGCTCTTAACCTCATGGATCCAGCTACTGAGTTTGTCCTGGTCTTTGACGCTGACTTCCTGCCATACCCAGATACCATTACCCAGTTCCTCAAATACTTCCAAGTGACAACAGGAACACTGGAGTTTGGGAAAGGGTCCAGGGTCCAGGGTCCAGGGTCTAGTGAAGATAACGATAACGAAGATAACCAAAGTGTTTCTCATCAAGCTATAACTAGACCCTATACCCTAGACGCTAAACCCTCTCCTATCGCTGCCATTCAAGGTTACCAATGGCATGTACTCAACAAATCTGAGAACTGGGTGACAAGAGGAGTTCGTTCTGAATACGCTGGTTCCTACGTGATTGAAAGAAGCGGTAATGAAATCTACGGAGGACTTAAACAAATAGCTGGGAGTGTATTTATGATCCGAGCTGATCTCTTAAGACTACCCCAGTACCAATGGGGTACTTCTATCACTGAAGACTTTGAACTCACCCTCAAACTCTACCGTGATGGTTACAAAGTCGTCTACACTCCCTACATCCAAGCTCCATCAGAGTGTGTCTCCACTCTCAAACGCCTCATTCGTCAACGCATGCGCTGGGCAGAGGGACACAGTCACAACATCCGCAAGCACTTTGTAGAGATGTTGTTTGGTTCCTCCCACCTGACTTCAACTGAAAAACTTGAATTCCTATACCTGGCTCCGTATTATTTGCAGTCATGTTTTTTTGTCCTGGGGACTTTATTTTGGTTTGTTTCCGAAATGGTGTTTAAAGTCAGGTTGCCCTTTTGGACTCAAGTCTGGGGTTGGAGCTTGGTTCTCACCAACCTACTCTCCTTACCCTTGATGAATACAGTCGGGATGTTCCTAGAAGAAGCTGAAGAGAAAGACTATGCCGGGATTCCGGCATTTCTTTTGCTTTCATATATCTTGGCTCCGTTTCAAGCTTATGCCGCAATTAAAGGTTTCTTGGAGGTCGAGGAGGGGCCATGGTTTAGAACCCCCAAAACTGGAAAAATCACTGACACTTTCAAGCGGGGAAGATTTTATCTCTGGGTGTCTCGAATCCTTGACCGGCCAAAACCAGCACACACTCAAGCCAAAGTTGGATTGAGGCTGCCTGAATTGGTTAGACCGCCAAAATTGGCTCAAGCAGGTAATGCGGTTTTAGCCATACTTTTAACTTTGACAATTATTTTGACGTCTCTAGCTGGTTTCATTCCCCAAACTCCAACTGCCAGAGCTTCAGAAACACATCTCAAAACCCTAGCCAGTGTTATAAATAACCAGCAGTCTCAAACTAAAACCCGAGAAAAAATAGAAAATCCCTTGATTTCCCAGTTTCCGATTTCTCCTGGCAGGACACTTGAGTATATTTTTCATCCTGAACCAAGGTTTAGAGTCAAGTTGGATCAGTATGAAGTGGAAGCGACGATCATCGCCTCCCCGGATCTAGGGGAGCCCAAGCGGGTTGAGGCTTACAAACAAAATAATAAATACGTCTACCCGGAGATATTTCCCGGAGTTGACCTCAAATATAGTGACAATAAATTATTTATTCAAGAGGAGTTTATTTTAAAGGAACCAACAAAATTGACCCAGTTTGCGGAAAAAGTCAAATTGACCAACCTTACTATCTCCCAAGCTGAAGGTCGGGTGCATCTGGTTCCGAGTGAAGGCGGCAGCCCAGTATTCACCTTTGAAAAACCATATCTGTATGAAGAAAAACACCCGGAGGTAAAAAATGAAGGTATCCGCTATGAAATTGAAAAAGGGGCATTTGATTACACAGTCAAAAAAGTATTGACTGAGGAAGGTAAAATTTGGCTGGCCGATCCAAACAGAAGTTATCCGGTAGTAGTTGACCCGACTTTATACCAATCAAGTCCGGTTGCCACTGGGATTGCCCAGAATGAAGTCAGAACTGGTTCGGCGCAAAGAAAGATAGTTTACTCAACTAATTCTTCAGCTTGGTATGTTTTTACTTCTAACGACGCGAAAATCAGCTATACCAAGTGCTCCGCTTCATCCAACTGTGATGAGGATTCAGATTGGGGAACTGCGGTGACAGTAAGTACAGATACTGGTAGACAACATGGTGTCAATCTTTGGTATCAGCAAGCAGGTACTGATGCCGGAAAAATTTTTGCCGCCTGGATGGATGACTCGACCGTAACTGAAGCAACAGATGATAGTCTGGCTTTTCGAACCATTGACACAGCCAATTCTGATAATCTTGGAACCCAATGCAATAGTCCAGATGCGGGAGATTTGACCTTTAGCTCTTATGTAGCCTATATTGCCGCAGGAAATAATGGTGACGTACTGGTTGGTTATTCCAGACTAAATGGAGCCGAGACACCGTCTGATATATTTGAGGTGCCCACCGGAGGCTGTAGTTTTACGTCAATTGAGTCGGGGAGTGGTTTACCTGTAGATGGGGCCCACTTTATTCCGGTAGCTTTTGAGGTGGCTACCAATCGAATTCAAATCATATACAACGATAATGGCGGAAACAATGATTTGCGGCAAAGTCAGTTTGATATTTCCTCAAGCACCTGGAACTATGCTGACAATGATGTTGATGGGACAGTAAACGTCAATGATATAGCCCCAGCTCTCACCGATGGCACTGATGTCTGGGTGATGGCCTATTTCTCCACTTTTACCGATATTTATCGGTGTGCTCCATGTACGGGGGATACTGCCCCTTCTTGGATAGCTACAGATGCGATACCTTGGACGGGTCAAACCAATATTGATACTGCCAACCTTTTATATATTTCTGATTCTCCGGCCAATACATTGGTTGCCGTTTCCATGAAAGACACTGCCGGGAGTTTACAAGCATATTTTAAAACTACTGATGCGGATACGATTTCCTGGAGCGACGAATATTCGTTTAATTTCACAGTTGGTGACAACGATGCCATATCAGGGACTTTTAAGGTCGCCAATGATACTCAAGCTGCAATTGTGGCTCGGGAAGATACTGCTTACACCTTTTCTACTCTGCCGGAAAATAACTTGGTGCTACTACTTCTACTACCCTTTATTCCCAGAAACTTTCTGCGGGGAAAAAGAAGGAAAAAGTATTAAGTCCGCTTCCTAAGTATCTTAATCTCATTTAATAAGACTGCAGAAGCAGCAATTCCTCGTAATTTACAGGATAAATGTCATTCCCGCCCGTATGTCATTCCCGCGAAAGCGGGAATCTATTGAGGATATTTGTATAGATTATCCGGTCCCTCCAAAGGCGGGCAGGCAAGCTGGATAATGATAGATTTTGTAACTGCTAATATATCCCGCAATTAGGACTTTTCCCCAATTACCGCAGGATTTTTTTAGAGCGATGTAACAGCCACTTGACAAGTGTTAGGATGGTAGGTAACACTATTAATACAAGCGTTTAGCGTAAAGCGTCTAGCGTTTAGAAAAACAATGATAAAGCCTGCCGAGATTAAACAACAAGCCATCTCGCAAATTCTTAAAGAGAAACGAAGTGTTTCTCTCGTGGCTCGTGAATTGGGAGTTGCCCGCAAAACTGTTTATTCCTGGATCCGTCGCTACCAAGAAGCTTCACCCAGAAAAAAGGCGTCAGCCCTTGAGAGCGCTTATAGAAAAGGTAGGTATCATCCCCAAGCCAAAGCATATACTGCAAAATCGTGCCTGGTGCGGTTAATCGTGAAGCACCCAAGTTGGGGGACGAGGTTTTTTTGCCAAGCGCTGCGCAAAAAAGGCTTTAAATTAAGCTTGTTTACTGTATATTACTTACTCAAACAACTTCAAGCAGCCACGCCCCAGGATCGCCAGAGTTTTATTGTGAATTGGGCCGGTCCGGGCAGACTCACGCCTGAAAATAAAAGCCAATTGGTCGCCAAAATTGTCAAAGAAGGACTCTCGATTAGTTCTGTGGCCCGTGAATCGGGAATTGCAAGGAAAACTTTGTATCAGTGGTTGGATCAATACAAAAGGGGAACAGATTCTCCCGACCCTTTTAAAGAAAAATACGTCAGCGGGGAGTCTCATCCCAAAGCTGTTTATCCCAAAATTCGGGATCAGATTTTGGATTTGGTTGTCGCTCATCCATATTGGTCAGTGCATACCTTGGCCAAAGAAGCCAATGTTTCCAGTTGGACAATCTGGAGTCTTTTGAGCCGGTATAATTTGCATACCGTAGCAGATCGACAGATGTATGCCACTAAATTTGCGCCTATTCAAGCTGAGAAACCGACTCAGACTATAGATACGGTTTCGTTACCAAGTCTTGATCAACTATCACCCAACGTTTTGCCCGGACCGCCTCCGCCTATAAGCACTCAACCATTGGTTCTGCCACCAAGACCTCCGTCGCCACCTTCTCCTAAACGTTTTATTACCCAACTTTCTTTCCTAACTTTAGCTTTGTTTATCATCTCCATCATATCTTTTAATATAGGTTGGACTTTATTAAAAGCCGAGTCCTTGGTTCAGGTTTTAGGTTACGTTTTTGCCCTGTTGGCTCTAGGAGCAGGAAGCGCCTTTTTCCTTTATTCACTCAAGTATTATTTAACCATTGCCTTAGTCCTGGTTTTTTCTCGCCTTGTTGAGACTCTTAAGAAAAACGGAAGTGAATCGAATAAGACCCAAAGTTACTTTGGAAGCAGAGCTGATCGTTCAGGTTTGCTTGCAAATACTAGTAATATTACTCTCACCCGTCACCCCTTCGTCTCCATCCACCTACCTCTCTACAACGAGAAGCGGGTAGTCAACCGGTTACTTGAGGCTGTCACCAGCCTTGACTATCCCAACTATGAAGTCATAGTCTGTGATGATAGTACTGATGAAACTAAAGACATTGTTTTGGAATGGCAGAACCATCCCCGAGTGAAAATATCACATCGGGAAAATCGGCAAGGTTACAAAGGCGGTGCCCTCAAACAAGCTCTTAACCTCATGGATCCAGCTACCGAGTTTGTTCTGGTCTTTGACGCTGACTTCCTGCCATACCCAGATACCATCACCCAGTTCCTCAAATACTTCCAAGTGACCAGCAAAGCTGGTCATCCCCGACCCCGTATCGAGTACGGGGCAGGCTCTGATCGGGGATCCCCATCGGAATCAATTCCAATTGAAATAGATTCCCGCTTTCCACCAGAGGCGGATAGGCGCGGGAATGACAATTTTAACTACGCTGATTCAAATATCGCTGCCATCCAAGGTTACCAATGGCATGTACTCAACAAATCTGAGAACTGGGTAACAAGAGGAGTTCGTTCTGAATACGCTGGTTCCTACGTGATTGAGAGAAGCGGTAATGAAATCTACGGAGGACTTAAACAAATAGCTGGGAGTGTATTTATGATCCGGGCTGATCTCTTAAAGCTTCCTGAGTACCAATGGGGTACTTCTATCACTGAAGACTTTGAACTCACCCTCAAACTCTACCGTGATGGCTACAAAGTCGTCTACACTCCCTACATCCAAGCTCCAAGTGAATGTGTCTCGACCCTTAAACGCTTGGTCAGACAACGCATGCGCTGGGCAGAGGGACACAGTCACAATATCCGCAAGCACTTTGTAGAGATGTTGTTTGGGAGGTGGGTGGAAGCCATCGACTCTCCAGCGTCACTTCGAGAAACGAACGCAGTGAGTGACGAAGCAATCTCTAAGATTGCCGCGTCCGACTCCCTGCCTGCCGGCAGGCAGGCTCGCAATGACGATAACACCTTTCTTCCTTCCCGCTTAACTACCATTGAAAAACTGGAGTTTCTCTACCTAGCTCCCTACTATTTACAGTCCTTTTTCTTTCTCCTGGGGACCTTGGCCTGGTTTATCTCCGAAGCCGTACTTAAAGTCCGCTTACCTTTTTGGACTCAAGTCTGGGGTTGGAGCTTGGTTCTTACTAACCTACTCTCCTTACCCTTGATGAATACAGTCGGGATGTTCCTAGAAGAAGCTGAAGAGAAAGACTACGGAGGCATCCTCTCTTTTATAGCCTTGACTTACATTTTGACTCCCTTCCAAGCCTATGCGGCAGTCAAAGGCTTCCTGGAAAAATCAGAAGGCCCGTGGTTTAGGACTCCTAAGACAGGCCACATCACAGATACGTTCAAACGCGGCAGGTTCTATCGTTGGCTTTCCAGTTGGCTCCCAGGTTTTAGCGGAACGGGTCAGTTAAATAAGCCTATTTTTGTACTAAACTACGTATTTGCCAAATCCGTAACATCGCAGAAACAGCCGGCCAGGAGAAGGGGACGCTTACGCCTCCGCAGTAAAGCTGTTTTATCCCTGTTTATTCTCCTGGCCATGGTTCTAAACTATTTATCTTTTTTTACACCTCCTCCAGCCAGAGCTGTCAGTCCAGCTTTTGAACAGCAGATAAATATTATGAATAAGAATAATTCCACCACGAGTACGACAGATACCCCGACTGATAATTCATTGGGACTGGTGCATTGGGATGGGACCAAATATACCGGAGCCACTGTTTACTTTGAGGCAATTCTCCAAACAAATAACGCCGGTTCGACAGCTACTGCGACACTATATGATTCTGCTGGTAATAGTGTGAGTGGTTCTTCAGTTTCAGTTTTGGGAACAGCATGGGCGCGGGCTCGCTCCGCGGCAATAACGCTGACCAATAACACTGATTACACAGTCCGCTTTAAAACTAGTGCTAATACCGCTAATTTTCGTACAGCCAGGCTGATCATTTTGCAATCAGATGCGACTAGAATCACCGATACAGTTACCCAAGTTGAGCTAGGAATTAATTCGACTACGACTAGTACTTCGTACATCTTTGCCGCAGCCAAAAAAAAGCTCTTTGGCTATAATTCAACTGTCTGGACACCTACTCCAACCATCTATTTTGAAGCCACTTTGGCAAATAATACTGCAGGTCAGACAGCCTTAGCTGCTTTGTATGAGAGAGCAAGTACCTGTGCCACCGTGGTCAGTGGTAGTGAGGTCACTGTCACTGGAACTACCTGGGCTTTGGTTCGTTCTAGTGCAATTACCCTAACTTCCGGCACTGACTATATGATATGTGTCAAAGCCGGAGCCAATACAGCCCAAATTGCCAATGCTAAGATCATCCTGGAACAGACAGATGCTGCAGGTATTACCAACGTCGAACTGTATCATATGTATGCCAGTATCGATGTGCAAACCACCTCAACTACTTTTGTCCGAGGTACCTTTATGAATGAATTTAATCCGAGTAATTTTACCGGAGGGACATTCACCTACTTTAGTGAAGCCACGTTGCGGGTGACGACCAGTGGCCCCACAGCCACAGCCGACTTATACAATACTACTGATGCGGTGGCAATCACCGGCTCTACGGTGACTGAGACAACCACGCAAATGACTCGGGATAGATCTGCTGATATTACAGCTAATATGCCTGCTTCTGCCAAGGATTTAGAAGGCGAACTCAAAACTGATTCCGGCACAGCCCAAGTGGCTGACTCACATCTAGTGATTCAAGTATCAAGTTTAACCGTGCCTGAAAAAACCCTTATCTTTTTTCCGCTGGCTTTGTTTCTGCCGTTTTTGATAAAGAGACGCAAAAGTCTTAGGGTAGCTTGAGTTACGAAACTAAGTTTACTTTCAGATTATTGGTTCCCTCTCTTCGTAAGAGAGGGATAGGGTGAGTTAGTTATTTTATCTAACTCCTCCTAACCTCCTCTTAAAAAGAGGAGGAAGCTATAGTTCGAAACTTAGATTTTCATTTCGTTATTCAGATTAGGATAATTAAAGAGGTTAAATGTCACAGGATTAGTGCCTGTAGAAAAAATTAGTGGTATTGTTGATTATACGACCTATGCAAAAAAGACCTTTTCAAAATTTACAACAACAGTTAAATTCCACCTCTCATCAGCTTTTTCGCAATATCTTTTTGCTGACTGCCCTCATATTGATTGTTTTACCCTTTTGGAACAGTCTGCAAGATGTACTTACTAAAATAGTAATGAGTATTGGTTGGTATCGACAGATCCAAAATATCATTGTTCCGTATGAACTAAAAGTCACCGGGTCAATATTGAGTTTAGTTGGATTTCCGGTTCGTGTCGGAGAAGCTTACATGGAATGGACTCGGGCAGATGGCAAAAATGAAGCCATTTACTTAGTTTGGAACTGTGTAGGTTGGCAGTCGCTCGTATTACTTGTAGTGACGCTGCTTACAGGTTTATCAGGGAAACATACCTGGATGTCCAAAATTGAAGCCTTGGCTATTGGATTTTTGGGCACTTACTTAATCAACATGTTGCGCCTAAGTCTGGTAGTGGCTATTTATTTTTGGTTTGGTAGACAGGTCGGAGTAGTATTTCATGATTATTTTTCAAATCTGATGACCATAGCCTGGCTTTTTGTTTTCTGGCGGTTCAGTTATACTCATGTTTTATTGGAGCCTGTTTGACATATTTTGGGTAAATATATTGCGCATGAGTTTTACTTCCGCGGGCGTTTCTTGAGCCAGCGATGGATTTTAGTTGATAAGTCTTGGGTAGATAGATTGGCCTTGACAAAATAATCCACTGCTCCCATTTCAATAGCCGTGTCTTTATGGGAAGATAAGTTGGTCAAAACCAAGACCGGAATCTGTTTTAAGTCAGATTCCTCTTTAAGTTTCTTAAGTACCTCAAGACCATTGATTGCCCCAGGTAGCATGATGTCCAAGATAATTAAGTGCGGCTGTTCGCTCCTAGCCATTTGCATACCAAGTTGTCCGGTACTAGCTATAAAAACACTCAATTTTTCTGTTGCCAGAAATTCCTGGTAAACTTCTTGCAGGTTAACATCATCTTCGATGACTAAAACTTTTTTCATGATTTTCCTTTTTTATAAATTATTTACGTGAGTTGACCTCTCCTTTCCGTAGGTCGGGCAGTTTCAGCTATAGGTTGATTGGGTTCTTTGGCCAATGCAGATGGTAGCTCGATGTGAAAACAAGTTCCTTTTTTGGTCTGTGGATCCGGGCTGACTACCCAAATGCGTCCTTTGGCTATGTCGACATAGGATTTTACGATAAACAAACCCAAACCGCTACCTTCCGGTTGCAAAAGTCGGGAGTTGGCAGCGGAGAAAAATTTAGTAAAAATCTTGTTCCGTTCATTCTTGGGGATGCCGATACCGGTATCGGAGATACTAAGATGCACATGGCTGTTTGCCTGGAATGCTGATACCAAAACCTGGCCCTTTGGGATATTAAATTTGATAGCGTTGGTGATCAGATTTTGGATAATTTCCCGGATATGTCTCGGGTCAATTTTGACTTGAGGTAAACTGGTGGGAGGTGGTTTATAACGAAGAGTGACTTTTTTCCCGCTGGCAACTCCTGATAAGTCCTTGACTTCACTAGCAATGATTGGAGAAATGTCAAGTAATTGGGGTTCATTTGGGATGACGCCGGCTGAAATCCGGGAGACATCAAGTAGGTCTTTGACCAACGTGATCATCTGTAGATTATTTCGATAGACATTTTGCAAGCGATCACGGCTGGTAGGATCGAGGGGGAGATTTTTTTTTAACAATAACTCCAGACTCCAACGCATCGTGCCTAAAGGAGCCCGTAGTTGATGTGCGGCCATTGAGATAAATTCGTCTTTCATCCGGTCCAAATCGATTTCTTTAGTATAATCACGAAAAACATCGACGGCGCCGATGATCTCATCACCAAAAATGACAGGTGCAGCCGTGACCAATACCGGAAAACGGGTGCCATCCTTATTTAAATAATAAAAAACCCCGGAAATTTTTTTCTGGGTGTTCATCGCTTTTCTAAAAGGGCGTTTTTGGTGGGCGATAGGTTGGCCCGACGCATCAGACATACGGGTGACTTGGAAAAAATGCTTCCCAACCGCATCTTGGGCTTTCCAGCCTAAGAGAAGTTCTGCTTGCGGATTGAAAAAAGTGATGACACCGGCGGCGTCAGTGACGATCACGCCGTCACCAATGCTATCCATCAAAGCTTCGTCATAGACCTTTTCTGTATCGATTAAGGCATTTGAGGCCAATAATTTTTGGGTGAGGGTTTGTTTGTTTTCTATCTCCTGGTTTAACTTTTGAATTTGGTTTCGGATTACTTCCAACATGATTTGAATACCGGTATAGAGTTCAGTAAATTCATCGGTAATACTTGGCAGCTTGATATTAGTTGAAAAATCACCGACAGCTGCTTTAGCAAAGACTGGTTTTACGGCCTTCAACCTACTTTGGACATACTTTTTGTATGCGGATATACTGATATTTCTTGTCATATAGATATCAATCACAATGCATAGTATACTCAAAAACACCTGGTGTAGTTTTCTGGGCTCTGATTCCGCCTTTGAGTCCAGCATAGTTCATCCAAGCTTGGAAAAGTCCCCGGAAGTGGTCGAGGGGGTAGTTTTCTCATGCATATAAAAAGGATACCACCACCAATTATAGATTTATATCTATGATTATAACATAGAGATCCAGACCTATTATTTATAGTTACTCACCTTACAAAGGAGCCGTCATTCTGGCTTTTGCCAAAGGCGGACAAGTGTCCAGAATCTTACGGCTCGTCGGATACTGGTGGTACTTCGCTTACCAGGATGGCGAGTGCATAACATGAAATAGTTAACATGAAATAGTTAGATCCAGTTGACAGGTATTGATTTCTTGCTTAGAATGGCTCCAACGTGTGGTACTGCAAAGCAGTATTCTTTGGATGAAAAAGCCCTATTTTCTCCAGAGCTTATGTAGTTGCAGAGGACAGATGCTTTTTTTCTCCATCTTTTTAGCTGGGTTTACTCTGGGGATTTTTGCAGCTTTGAAAATATTTGCTCCGGAAAGGCAGGAAGAGGCGTGGGATCCGCAAAATTTTCCGCAAAAATTCATTTCTCAATCAGTGTTGAAACCTGATTTTCACTCTGCCGCTAATTCTCTCGAAACCAAGACCAAAAAGGAAGAAGGATCTCTCAATTTTCATTTTTGATCATGTCCGTTTATACCGCCCCATCTTCATGGACACAAACCGATGGGTAAGTAGTGCTATCGTTTTTTTTGGACGTTAGACCTTAAAAGAGGTATAATTAGTATATTATGTACAATTGGAGTTCTGATATAATCCAACTTAAAAAAAATCCCGAAAAATACAAAATCTGGAGGATGGTACAGCAGATTAATTACGGCCTCGATGGGGAAAAGCTGGATAAAGATGAGGTCAAAAAAGCCTGGGCAAATATAGAAGAAAAGCTAGATCCATATAAAAAACGTGCTTTGGAATATCTCATATGGGGAAAACTATACTCACTCCCAAACAACTTGAATTTCTGGAACGCATCCAAATAGAGCCTGAAGTAACCAAAAGATTTTATCTTACTGGTGGCACTGCGCTTTCTGCCTTTTATCTTCAGCACAGATTATCTTACGATATCGACCTTTTTACAGAACAGGAAGAGGTCGATCAAAAGCTCGTAGAATCCTTCTTAAAAAAGATTTCCCGCGAACTCTCCATTGTCAATTTTAAAAGAAGTCAATTTATGGGACTTTTTAGTTTTGTTTTGGTTTACTCTGGCGGACAAGAGCTCAAGGTTGATTTTAATTTCTATCCCTTCCCGCGTATTCAGGTAGGAACAAAATTTAAGAATTTGGAAGTGGATAGTGTGTATGATATTGCTGCAAACAAGCTTCACACGATATTTATGAAACCCAGAAGTCGTGATTATTTAGACTTATATTTCATTCTGAAAAAGTATGATTATCCTCTCGGCAAGCTTATACTTGATGCTAAAGCCAAATTTGATTGGGATATAGATAGAATTACTCTGGCAAGTCAGTTGATTAAAGCAAAAGATAGTGATGAAAGTTCAATACTAGTAGCCCCTTTTGATAAAAGAGACATGGATAGCTTTTTTGCTAACTTGGCAAAATCCTTAGAAGGAGATATTTTTAAATAGAAAAAGCACACATCGGAAGTGTATTGTTGAATCCATAAGCGCGGTCCGCATTTAGTCACGAGAGAATCCTCCTGAAACGGGAGTCGTTAGGTCAAATAAAATCCTCCTGAACAATTCCTACATTTTTGCCAATGTTCTCCCGAGACGGGTTATGTCCAAAAGTAATCGCCTCGGATTGAGTTTGAGAAATCGTTTCCTTAATTTCTTTTTCACTTCCTCACGGGTACCCGGATATGCCAACACTCGTTGATAGGCTGTTTTTGGCGTGTCGTACCGTCTGGTTAATCTCGTTCCGTTTCTCACTTTCTCTTTGAGTCTCATTACTGGCTGGAAAAAGTTTTGGTAATCAGAAAGAAGATCGTAGAGCTGGTTGAGTATACGCAGTTGTTGGTAGGTATCCAGTCGTTGATACCCCACGAATCTTCTCACCACCGAGAAATTTTGTTGCTCGATATAGTTCTGGTCATTTTTCTTTTCCTCGCGGGCGCGGGTGTAGGTGATTTGGTTCCGTTTGGAATACCGGATGAGATGCCAGTTTACAAACTCCCCGCCGGTATCAAAATCAATGCCAAGAAGCGAGAATGGCAATCGTTTTTTAATGATCTCCAATCCCTCAACCGTATGGCTCTCGGATTTTCCCATGAATGCCCGGCACTCATTCCAACCTGTGCACGTCGGTCGTATCGAGCGTATGGAGATAGTCTCCGCGGTTTTCTTCGGTGCAGTGATGGACCGTGTCAATCTCCAGAAACCCAGGTTTCTTTTCCGTCCAGTCGGCAAACGTACGGATGGGTATTTGGTTTTTCAAAAGACTTCCCGGTTTGGTTCTGGAACGGCCTTTGAGATTTAGTCTCCTTCTCTCATGTTTTAACAGCCGGTCAACGGTAGATGCCGATACCCGCAACAGCAATCGTTTTTCTTTCCGGGAAACCAGCCAGCCCTCATGTTTTTTCAGAGCCGACAGGTAGATTGGGATCATCGGCGCCAGTCTGATGCCGCAAGCGTAGTTGCCGACCGCCCAGAGTTTCCGGAGCGGTTTGAGGATCAAAAGATAGGGAGATTTCCGTTTTCTTTTGATGCCTTTTTTGGCCGGAGGATTGGGAAGGATTTCCATTAAGTGTTTACGGCTGTAGCCCGTAGTTTTAACCAACCGGGTCAGAAGCAGCGTTTTGTCTCGTTTTCTGCCCCCGCGGTACTCCCTGGAGAACGCCCTAACCACTGAAAATTTATCTTGTTTACGCAATTAAAATCACCTCCTCCGGACAGATGGATGAGGTGTATTTTCAGGAGGATTCTCTCGTGAGTCAACGAATGGCTTTCAGGAGGAAATTAAGTGAATGAAATCGCGGTATTGACAGTTGTATAAAAACCTTTCATTATTGTAGTTAGTATGGATAACTTGGAAGAACAAATCATGGCCAAACTGGAACAGAATCAGGTAGGACCGGATAATCCTAAACACCCCCCCCCAGAATTTTCGAAATCTGCTGATCGTAATCCTTTTACTTACCGGAGTTTACTTCTCAATCAAGGTTGCTACAACTAAACAGGAAAACCGAACGAAAGCTGTAGGCCCAAAAGGAAAACCAATTAGTTTATCAACCAACACAGTAGATACTCCTATTACCACCAAAGTAATGATTCTTAACTTTAATCCACTGATTGAAAGTCAGGGAGGTATACGTTTAAATCAGGTAAAAGGTTGGAATGATCCCGCTGGGCTTGAATCGCAATATATTGCTGATATTAAAGAAGTTAGTGGAGGATATCTCAACTATCAAGTTGTTTCCAGACTTGATATAGATAGTATTCCCAAAAAGGCGGATGGGTTTCAATACACAGATGATAGTTACTTGAGTTGTTTGGCAAATACGTCTACTTGTCATTTTCCTGATACTGCTGATTATTTAAAAATGCTTAATGATAATGGAGTTTGCACGCAGTTAAATTCTGGAGCAATTGATGAAGTTTGGATTTGGGGTGGGCCATATTTTGGATATTATGAGTCCAGATTAGCTGGTCCAGGAGCGTATTGGTATAATTCACCTCCCTTAGGAGGAACTGGCTGTACAAAATTGCTTCCGGTAATGGGTTTTAACTACGAGCGAGGGGTAGAGAGCATGCTGCATAGTTTTGGACACCGCTTTGAATCAGCATTGAGTAACGTTTTTGAACCGAAACTTGGAGGTTGGTGGAAATATGGTTACGGAACACCTCCGGTTCCGGGGGCGGTTGATACGAATTGGGGAAAATTCACTGTAAGAGAGGCTCATCAGGGACAGACTAGTTTGAAAAACGGATGTGGTTTTATTCACGCTGGGCCGAACGCAATAGCCGACAACTATGTATATGGTGATACTGCAGTAAAAACAATAGATTGTGACGACTTTAGTAATTATCCCAATTTAACAGGTGTTACGACTACTGTGAATTGTAGTGTGTGGGGTTGCAGTCAGTACGGATTTTTAAAATGGTGGTTAGGTCATATACCCAAGTACACAGGGACTGCAACTGACGGTAAATTAAACAACTGGTGGAAATATGCTGTAAATGGAGTCCAGACTGGGTGGACGGACGTAAATCCGGGTGGAGATCCAAACGGAAAATGGTGTGGTGGGACCTGTGTTTCAGACGGGCAATGTAAACCTGGACTAAAATGTGTTCCCGGAGGTCCAACTGGTTATAACTGTTGGGCTCCTTATCCAACCTGTCCTGCTACTGGGAATTGTCCGGATGCAATAAAGGTGACATACCAGGAGAATGACAACAGTGATTATTTGGTCACCTGGAAACAATACTGGACGATGCGATATAAATTCTGGATCGAAGATATAACTAATGGTTCTACAACGACTGTTTTTGACACGGGTGGCGTGTGTCCGGTGGGAGATACAACAAACTGTGGTAATTGCCATTGTGCCAACAGCCAAGGTCTTTGTACAGAACCGGGTTATACGCAGGGACCTATTAGTAATTCCACATGTACTCTTTCTGAAAAAAAAGCGTGTTGTCAACCGGCTTGTCCGAATCAAGGTAGATGTATTGAGACATCATGCACACCTTTTGGCAAAACTGGGACGCAATGTACAACAGGTTATGGAATTTCAGATGCAACTACAACTCAAGAGACTCAAATATTAGGAAGTACGCCTACGGATGGAACTAGAGTTTGGTCAATTCCGATTTCTTGGGTAATTCCTGGACATAAGTATAGAATAAATATTGATGGTGGGGATGGTCCGGATGGTATAAGGCCAAATTGTGCAGTAACTTCCTCAACTTTTTCTGTTCCTTTGGTTGGTCGGATCCAGGGACGAAGATATAGTGGTTGTCCGGCCAATACTGTTACTACTACCCTTGTAAAAAACTCTTCAAACTCAATAATAGGGACTTATTTGCCGAATAATAACTATTCGCCTGTTAATACTCTTACAAACATGTATTCGACGGGAGATATTTTACCTTTGGGTTCTACTTATACTGTTACTTTTACTCCGCCAGCCGGTTATACGGCTCAATATTCACTATGTCAAAACTGCATTGATCATACTGATATCGGTGGTCATCCGTATGTATCTGGTAATTCAGTTACCGTTACGCTTCCTTCTACCGCCGCATCGGGATATTATACAGGATACAGTGACTTATATTGGAAATGCATTCCAAATGCTTCACCCACACCCAGTCCATCTACCCATCGTGCTTGTGTAAACAAGACCTGCCAAGTGGTCACAGGAGCAGGGACAGATAGTTGTCAAATGGATTCACAGTGTATTCCATCGCCAACACCGGTGGCGAGCGCTTCGCCAGTACCCAGCACAAGTTGTGCTTCCTGTGCCAAAGTTTTTTGTGCTGGCGATTCGAGTTGTGTGTGCGGTAAATGTGTGCCGATTGGAAATCTGTAATTAAATTTCAAGACCTACTTCGCGGATGCGCCAATTGCAAACCCCTAAGACTGTTTCTATACTAAATATATGAACTTAGATCGGCGAGTGGCGCAAGGTCAAGGATTGACTGGTTTAAATTTGGCTATGCATACGCTTGAATATCCGCTGCAGCTGATTTTGCCGTTAGTGATTTTGGCTTTAAGTATTTTTAGCGTTTGGCCGTATCTGGGAGATGTCTGGCAGGTCGGGAGTTTTAGTACTAGGTTTTGGCCGATTTTATCCGGGTGGGTGGGACAGATTTTTCAAATACCTCAAGATACGATATTAAATTGGTTCGTTATCCTGGGATATATTTTAGGACCGGTGGTTTTTTACGAAATGGTATATGCCTTTTCCGGCAGACACCTGCCAGCGTTTTTGACCGGTCTATTAACGATTCTTCCTAATACCCCTTTTGCCAATACTGCTCCAGAAAGGTTGCGCCTAGTGCTGGTGGAGCAGGATGGCGCCCATATATTGGGTCTGACTTTATTAGCCTGGATTGCTGTGGTATATTTGCGCTATTTACGCAAGGGGAAAATGCTCACGCTTGGTCTGTTTGGACTGCTGGTAATTTTTTTGGCGAGCATTTCGATATTCACCGTGACGTTACTTTTAGTTTTTATGGTATTTGAGTGTATTTCAGAAATTCTGGTCAATGAGGGGCGGATCAAACTGAAACGATTTGGGTTGAGTTTGGTAGTGGTCGCCGCAGTTGTAGTAGCAGTTTACAATGTGTTTTTGTGGTCGATTATTGTTTCAAATGAAGGCCGGGAGGCTTGGGCAGTAGTCTGGAATTTGTTCCCGATGTCGTTTTTTTTACTACCGGTATTGGGGACGTTTGCATTTTTGATTTTCGACCGCCGGCCCAATCTGCAACCAGTATTTATCGCCTTGAGTTTAGCGATCACCTTTGGGTTACTCCACGGCATGCGGTCCAATGTGACTTCCCTGTCCGTGGTTGATCCGGATCGGTATATAGCCGAAGTGTCGATGGCGAGCGCCTTTGTGATTGGGATAGTGGTGACCTGGATATTTGATTTTCTACGGGGTGGCAAAGGTTTGAGTCGGTGGCCGAAGCTGATGGCCAACAGACTGCGACTAGCATTTGGATTAGTTTTAAGTTTGTTAGTGATACTTGTGGCACTAATTATTTTTATTCCCAGAAGTATCAGCTGAAAATGAAAATATTATCCGGACTTATCAAATCTACCTACTTTGTGTTTGTCTTTTTGGGTTTGCCGTTGATCATCGTTTGGGTAGGATACAGCCAAATCTGGCCACTGTTTACCGGCGAATTTACCCAGCAGCTAGGATCAATTGAAGTCTCCTATATCCAAATGGCCAAATTTATAAGCAGTAGTTGGCCGCGTTTGGCTTGGCAGCCGCGGTGGTACCTAGGATATCCGATGAGTGTTTTGTATACCCCGTTTGTGCCGGTGTTTGAATTTGTGAGCCACAACTTATGGGGTTGGTCATACAGTCATGCTTATCGGTGGTTGACCGCGTTTAGTTATGTTGGGGGACTGGTCACGCTGTATTTATTTACCAGAACTTGGTTTAAAAATACTGCTGCCGGATATATCGCGGCCTTAATTTATGGGATTTTGCCTAGTTTTATGGGTTTACTTTACCCCGAGATCGCCCTAGATCGGTTTTTGGTTGACTTGGTTGAGCCGCGGCGGTTTACGATTTTGGTCAGGTGGGGTGAGGGGCCGCATGTTGTGTCACTCATGTTTTTGCCTCTGGCGGCTTTATTTTTGATCAAATTTTTGCGCCGGGGAAATAAATGGCAATTATTATTTGGAAGCGTTTTTACTGCCTTGGTATTATTAACTAATTCGGTTGGGGCCTGGGGGTTGTTGTTATTGTCGTTTGCCGTGGTTTTTGGGGAACTGACCGAGAATCCCGGACGCTGGCAGCAAGTTTTGGGACGAAGCCTGATTTTTGCCGCAGTCAGTTTTGGTTTGAGCGCCTTTTGGTTTAATCCACTTTTTTTAGCGACTTTTTTCCATGAAGGAGGGGGGGCCTGGGGATTTTGGAAAAACCAATTTCCCTGGGGTTGGTTGTTGGGAGGTGCTATTTTGGCCATTTACTTTTTCCTGAGCAAAAAATTATTAGGTAAAATCTTTGGCGTTAGCGGCAGCTTACTATTTTTAGGAATGATGTTCGGACTCGTAAATACTTATTATGGCTCGGGGAGCGAACGCTTGGAGCTAGTGCCCCAAGTGTTGCGGTTGACTACGGAAGTGGATATCGCAGTTGCGTTGGCAGTCGGCGGGGTGATAAGTGCGGCGGGATTTATCTTAAGCAAAATGCACCGGAATCTTTTGGGGTTGGGGATGGTAGTGGTGATCATAGCCGGTTCAATACTTATGGGTGGAAGGCAACTTCGACTCATATCGGATTTGCCCCGATTTGCCGAGCCGGCAGAAAAAGCCGGAATCAAACTGGAACAAACGGCGGAATACGAAATTGCCAAAGTCTTGGAGACCAAAGTTAAGGGTCAAGAGCGCGTATTTGTCCCCGGTAACTACGGATTTTACCTGAATTATTTTACCGACTTGCCGCAACTTCGAGGGGCACTTTTCCAGTCTGCAGTGAATCCTTGGCCAGATCATATTTATTTTCAAACTGTCAATGGGTTAGATGCCGACATCACTCTTGATTGGTTGAAAATAGCCAATGTTGGTTGGTTTGTCTTCTCTGGGCCGCGGGAAACTTTCCATGATTTTAAAGTCGACGAGAGTAAATTCGCGGCAGTTCTAAAATTTGACGAAGACCGACAGGGAGATAAAATTTACCAGGTACCGCTTAAGGACACGTCTCTAACCAAAGCTGTGCCGCAAGCAATTTTATCAGTTAAAATACCGATAAACGCCATTGATCGGACGCCGATTGCCCAATACGTTGGTATTTTGGAAAGTAGCCGTAACCAACTACAGTTGGTCGAGAAAAATAACGGAGTTTATGAAATCACCGGCAATGTAGGTGACGGCGAATTGGTGCTCGTGCAAATGGCGTATGCACCGGGTTGGCAAGCCAGGGATAAAAGTGGACAAGGTCTGGTAGTGAGTAAAGATCCTTTGGGGATGATTGCGATTAAACCCAAACAGACAGGAGCGCAAAACATAGATTTGATTTATGGAGTCAGCGGGCAAGTCATGGTAGGTTGGTTAGCGACCCTGACGATGTGGGTTTTCTGCGGATTGATTATTTTTAAATTTAAAAGTCCTATGATTGAAATAAAACCAAAAATGGCAGCAAAGGAGAATGTAGAAGAAGAATAAATCTATCTTTGACAGCCGAAAAATATTTTCCAATCTTTGGCTGTAGCCCGTTTTTGCGGTTGACCCAAGGGTGAGCAAAATAAAAGTTTTAAACCGGCAAAGTTTAGGGCGGAGCGGATTTCAAACGGAGTCCATAAGGTTTGTAGTAGTAGATATTTATCTTGCTTCCGCTTGCCGTTTGTTCTCACCTCAAGATCATAAGTCAGAGAAGTTTTTTGCTCCCAAAGATCAGAACTTGCGGTCAGATGACAAATGATGGTTTTGAGTTTGGTTTTGACCACCCAGGATTTAGCCCGTGGTGGATCGGTAAGAGCTGCCACTCCGTTCCACGCATCAAATAAAAATATTCCTTGGGAAGTAAGGTGGGTTTTGACTCCGCGAAAAAAACTCACGAGCTCTGGCCAGGTCGAGATGTAGTTAATGACGTTGAATAAAGCCACTGTTAGATCAAACTTGAATTTAAGTGGCAGTTTTTCAATTGGTAGATTTATGATGCTGGCTCGTTTTGCAAATGGCTGAAGTTTGATTTTTGCTAGCTTTACCATCAGGGGATCGATATCGAGTCCGGTGACGTGGGGAACGATTTTGGCTAGTTCCCGGGTGTGATTGCCGGTGCCACATCCCAGATCCAAAACTCGACGGGGAGTTTTTTGATTCTTGCGGCGGTAGATATTTAAAATCTGGTTTACTTCTCGAGTATAATCCTTGCTCTGAAATAGCAGATCATAGTTTTGGTAAAAAAGATTACTTTTGGTCATGGAGAAATTGCTTTATGGTTTTACACACATAGTGTATTTGAGTTGAAGTTAAAGCCGGAAATGTAGGTAGACACACGCCATGAGAACTCCCAAAAAGACTATTGGGGAAGCGAGAATCAGCCATTTTTTTGGCATATCCCTGTTTTTTAAGATATGCAAACGCCGGTTGTCGGTGTAGAGGGTAAAAAAAGGTTCGGGTTTCAATGCTCTTTTTTTGCAGGTACTCCATAAGTTCATGTGCGCGATTGACCAATATCCCGACACGAAAGGGGATCCATTCGCTGGTAGTGTCCGGAGCAAAAAAAGTAATTCCGGGGATATCCTTAAGTTGTTGTTGGTAAAGAGACAGAATACGTTTTTTGCGAATGATAATTTGGTTTATTTTGGATAGCTGCGCAAGTCCCACCGCACATTGCAAATCAGTCATCCGCAAATTGTAGCCGATTTTGGGGTGAATGAAAGTTCCACTTTTTATCCGGCCTTGGTTTCTAAGGTATAACAGCCGTTCATAAAGTTCGGCTTTATCAGTGACGACCAAACCGCCTTCGGCAGTAGTGATGGTTTTATCAGCAAAAAAAGAGAAACAACCGACCTCACCAAAAGTACCGGCGTGTTTACCCTCGCGGTGTACACCGATTGCCTCGGCGGCATCTTCAATGATCTGCAATTTATATTTTTTGGCAATTTTTACCACCGCGGGCATATCTACCAGTGTGCCATACATGTGTACTGGCATAATGGCCCGAGTTTTTTTAGTGATGAGTGGCGGAATAAGTGTCGGGTCAATTTGGAAATTCCGACGATTGACATCGACAAACACCGGAGTCGCGCCGCACATTTCGACTGCTGTAGCTGAACCGATAAAAGTAAAATCCGGCACAATCACTTCATCTCCAGGGCCAACCCTCAAGGCCTTGAGTCCCAAATAAATAGCGAGCGTTCCATTGGGAGCCAGGACTGCATATTTACTACCAATGATTTCCAATAATTTTTCTTTGAAAACCCTGGCCTTGGGGCCTTCGGTGATCCAATTGCTTTTAAAGCAAGTAGCAATTTCGCGATATTCCGTTTGACCCACCCAGGGCATAAATTGGGGAACTTTCATATAACTTAAAACCTCAATTTCCAAAACCCCTTGAGCGCCATTTGGGTAAGTATAACACCGTGAGTAAAGACATGGGTTTTGGATTGCCCATAAGTGCGGGCAGAAGTACGAATAGGGATTTCACCGATCTTGAGTCCCAGACGGGCAGCACCGAACATGAGCTCGAAATCGCCAAACGGATCACTTGACCCCAAAAATCCCCAGTTGTGGTCAAGCTCGTCAAAATGTTTTTTGGAGATAGCTTTGATACCGCTCAAAATATCGGTAGTTCGTTGGCCCAAGATTTGGGAAAACCAGTAGGCAAAAATCATATTGCCAATTTGATTAATGAGGGGCATGCTGGATGCGGGTTGAGGATAAACAAACCGGCTGCCGGTAATAAATTCGGCTTCGCCTGCCAAAATAATTTTATAAAAGTAAATGATATCTTGCGGATTGGCTGTACCGTCCCCTTCAAATAAAATAATTATTTTCCCCCGAGCTTGGGCAAAACCAGCGCGGATGGCATCGGCCTGGCCGTTTCGGGGTTGGGTAATCAGCCGGATATGTTTTTCCGGATATTTTTGGGCAAGTTTTTTTATAACACTTCGCGTTTTATCGAGTGAATGACCTTCCACAAATATGATTTCCTGGCTTTTGGCAACTTGGGGAATTTGCGAAACTAAGGGTGCGATATTTTTTTCTTCGTCCCGGACAGTGATGCAGATGGTGAGACTGGGGGAAGCGGGTTTAATTGGAGGCGGAGCTGGTTTAAATATCAGCCATTGATCAAGCTTAGCAAAATCTAAAACCGGCAGCAGCTTACCTAAGAAATTTATAAATCTTCCCAAACCCAAAAGAGAAATGGGAAAAAGAGTAGTCCGGATGAGACGAGTTCTTTCAAATCCGGCGGTTTGCAAATAAGTCGTGACATCACCAGTTGACAGCCAGTTATGGATATCTTCAGGGCGTTTTAAATGACATTTTTCTGCAAGCGTCAAAATATTTTCCCAGAGATAATTATGTTGGTAAACGATGATCCGGGTTGAGGGAGTGGTGGCTTTACGCAATTTAAATAACAATTGCATAAAATCGCGGCAACTTCCTAAAGTCCCATTTAGGATAATAAAGTCAAACTTTTCCTGCGGCTGATATGTTTCAAATGGCTGGCAGTAAAATTTGAACTTTGGAAACCGGCGGCGGGCAGTTTCATATAAATTTTTATTCGGTTCGATCCCGACTGCTATTTGTGGGTGAAGATCGGCAAGTAACGACCCATCAAGACTGCCAAAAAATAATATTTTTTTGTGTCTGGGAACCAGAAAACTCAAAATGGCGTGGATTTGACGATGGTAATACGCGTGTGTCATGAATGTTTGAATTATACTACCAAACAGGCAAACTTATGATTTTTTTACGAACTTAACTTGAATAAGTCTATTCATGCCACGGGTCCTGCCGCGGGTTTTCCCCCAAAGAAAACCCTCAAAAGGGGAACCCTTCTTTGGGGGTCCCCCTACCCGCGTCACCCGTTTCCGCATACCATTCAAACTAATGTTGTATTATGTAAATTGCGCGTGTTGTTCTTATGGCAAGTTTGAATAGTTGGAAAACTCTGGGTTTGCACCGGCGCCAGATTCGAAGCAAACCATTTTTGCACCGACTGTATATTGATTTTTACAAGTTGTTGCTTTCGACGGATTTACCACTTGGAAAGATAGTGGAAATTGGTAGCGGCGGCGGTCTCATCAAAGACATCAAGTCAGAAATCGTGACTTCAGACATCATAAAAGGCAGGGGGATTGATCGGGTGTTTTCAGCTGACCGAATTCCATTTCGACCCAAAAGTGTGGCCGCTTATATGATGCTAAATACTTTTCATCACCTCAAAGATCCGGAAAAGGCGCTAGTTGAGATGAGCCGGACTTTAAAAACTGGCGGAAAAATCAGGATGATCGAGCCTTACAATTCCTGGTGGGGCGGGTGGATTTATAAATATTTGCATTCTGAACCTTATCAACCACAAGCGGATTGGCGTATCATAGGTAAGGGGCGGTTAACGGGAGCAAATACTGCTTTGCCATGGATCGTATTTGTCAGGGACAGAAAATTGCTTACCCAAAAGCTTCCGCAACTAAAATTTGTGAGTTTAGTACCACATACACCATTTCGTTACTTGATTTCCGGTGGGCTGACTGCGTGGCAATTTTTACCCACTTGTCTTTATTCGCTGGTAAAAACGATTGAAAATGAGTTAGTGGCGCTTTTTCCGAACTTGAGTATGTTTTGTACAATTGAGTTGGAAAAAGTTTAGAGCCTGTTTGAAAACTGTCTTATTTACTCTTGAATACAGTTTTCATTACAGGCTCTTATGAGCTGTTTATCCTTTGAATACCAGTTTTCAAACAGGCTCTTAGAAAGTCTGAATTATAGATAAATATTCTGTTTCCACTTGGTGGGCGTATTTGGATAGAGAAAAGTTGTTGACGATATGGGTGCGAGCATTTTGGCCCAGACGGTGACAAAGAGTGGGGTGGGTCAACAGTTTCATAAGGTACATATAGAGTAGTTGTGGTTGACTGTGCTCGATAAGAAAACCGGTACGGTTGGAAATCACGATTTCACTGGTACTCGTATTGGCTAAAGCAACTAGAGGCAAACCGCACGCGCCGCCTTCCAGGAAACTTACTGGTAAAGTTTCTGACAGGGAGCTCGAAAACAGGATATCGGTAGCCTGAAACACCGGGACCATATCACTTACAAAACCGGTAAAACGCACATGTGGTTTAAGAAGCGGGTGTTTTGCCAAATAAGTATCTAGTTGGTGTTTGACCGCTCGGGATTGGGACGAATCTGGTTCGAGATTGTTCATCCAGTCACCCACTAGCAGAAATTGAACATCGGAAATGTGGTGGACGACGCGGTTGGCGATTTGCAAAAACAGCAGGTGGTTTTTGGCAAAATCAAACCGGCAAACCATGGTCACCACTTTTTTTTGGGGGTTGATTTGCAATCTACGTTTTGCATAAAGCTTACTTTTAGGTGGGATAAATCCGGTGATGTCTACTCCGAGCGGAACTACCCTGATTTTGTCGTTCGGTAGGATGTGAAACCGGGTTAACCATTTGGCGACTTGGGGTGATATTGCCAAGATCCGCGTACAACACAGATGGTTTAGCCATTCATGGTAAAAGTAAATAGCATCCCAGGTGCCGTGGGCGGTGGCTACGACTGGGATACCCAAACTTTTCCCTAAAATTCCAACATAAATAACTAGGTTAAGATGATTCACGTGAATTAGACGCGGGCGGAATTCCTTCACTAGCTTGAATAATCGCCACAGAGTCCGAAGTGACAGGCCGGGGATAAAAAGCTTACGCCAAAAAAATCCTGACATAGGGATGATCTGGACCGGAATATCTAATTTTTGTAGCCGTTGTGAGACTTGGCCCACTGCCGGCACAACTACGAGAGGTGCAAAAATGTGTTTATCTAGTTTTTGCAGAAGATAAATCAGGGAGGTTTCACCGCCGCCAATTTCCGTATGGTAAGTGAGATACAGAATGCGTTGCTTCATGGTTTTATGCTAACTTAACTCAAATAGTTATTCTCCATGCCACGGGTCCTGCCGCGGGTTTTCCCCCAAAGAAAACCCTCAAAAGGGGAACCCTTCTTTGGGGGTCCCCCTACCCGCGTCACCCATTATCGCATATCATTCGAATTAATCTGGTCTTAATTTCCACAAAAGCCAGTTTGGTCTATAAGCCAACCACAAGAACCAATGCCAAAAGTCACCGAAATATTTTTTATAATAGGCAAGCGTATCGTGTTCGGCTATACGGTAGCGGAAAAAGGCGGGTAGTTTGATGATCGTTTGCGTATGCAGATGAATGATCGCGACATTGGCCACATGGTAAGTAGACCAGCCTCTCGCTTTGGCGCGGGCGCAATAATCAAGTTCTTCAAAGTAAAGCCACAGGTTTTCATCAAATAAGCCAATGGTTTTAAGTAAGTCGCTGCGGCCCATAAAGAAAGCACCGGATACGGCGCCGATAGTCCGGGACGAGCGGCGATCCCAGCCTGTATAGCGATAATTTTTTAGCAGACGCGAAACTTTCGGTAAGGGGAAAAGTTTAAGCAGCAATTTTCCGGCCAAAGTCGAATCAAAAAATTCAACAAGCGGTGTTGGATAATCAGTCCCGGTCATCTCAATTTGGCCGTCGGGTTTTTTTTGCAAACATCCGGCAATCCCCACCTGGGGATGGGTATCCATAAACCTCACTATTTTTGGCAAAGTGTTTTTAGGGATCAAAGTATCATCATTTACGACTAAAAAATACCGACCGCGCGCTTTTTTTAAGTTTTGATTATGTGCTTTTGTAAATAACAAGTTTGATTTATTTCGTGTGACAGCGACCCGAGGAAAGCGTTGTCTGACCAGTTTTGCGGTTTGGTCGGTTGAGCCATTGTCCACCAACAAAACTTGGAGATTTAAGCCTTTTTGTTTATAAATCGAATCCAAACACCGCAAAATCAAATCTACGGAATTGCGGGTGATGAGGGAGATTGTAAGGTCGATCCCAGCCCCAATCCCGCCATCATTAAAAGTTGGGAAGGCTTGGCGGAATGGAACGGGATGTTCGCCCCAACGGGGCGTATCCTTGGTACCATTGGCTTGCCCGTGGGGCTCCATTGGATTTTTCATCGTTTGTAGTCTAACATAGGTAGAAAACTTAAATCTAATCATTTATTATGGATGACTCAGATGTTCCTTATCAACGTTTCAAGAAACAGGTGGCCCAAAGCATTCTAGTATTAGGGGTCAGACGGATTTTATACCAAGTCATACTAACTTCAGCTAATATCGTTTTAGCCCGAGTCTTAAATCCTGAAATCTTTGGTACATTTGCGATCATTTCGTTTTTTGTTTTAAACCTAGGTATATTTACCAATTTAGGATTACAACAAGCACTTATCCAGAGTAAAGATGAACCGGATGCTAAAGATATTCAAGTATTTTTTACTGTACTTGTAAGTACTTCTATATTATTTGTTCTGGCGATGTATTTTTTGGCTCCGATCATCGCGAATTTTTATGGAGGGAAACTAGGTCCGGAGAGTATTTTTTGGTTACGGGTATACGCAGTATATATCTTATTTGGCAACATAGCTTCAGTCTCGATGACCTTACTGGATAAAAGCCTAAACTATGTCAAACTTACCATGGCGGAACTTGCGACTCTCGGGATAACACAAGTCTTGATAATTATTTTGGCAATAAATGGTTATGGTTTAGCAAGTTTGATACTGGGAAATTTGATCGGTAGCATCTCGGGAATAATCATCTATTATGGGTTGTCGCCGTGGTCCTTCGGCATACATTTTTCTTTTTCCCGACTTAAACGATTTTTGGCTTTTGGACTTAACTACCAATTTGGAACTTTGACTGGAGCTTTTAATGCAGCGGTCATTCCTTTATTTGTGGGTACTGTTTCTGGGCCGGCCGCGGTAGGGTTTATCAACATGGCCGGCGGTATCAGGCAAGCAGGACTCGCGCCTACGGAAATGATAAGTAAATTGGCATTTACCGCCGGGGCCCGAATCCAAAATCAAACACAAACCCTAAAAAAGCTAACCGAACGAATGTTTCAGTTTGCCGCAATTTTTAGTTTTCCAATACTTGCTTTAACTGGCGCCCTAGTTCCTCAATTTATTCAAATAGTGCTTTCAAAAACTTGGTTGCCGATGATCATAACTTTATATCTATCTTTATTCCAAGGTGTATTTATTTTGTATAGCACTATTTTGATTCAAGTGTTGTTGGCATTGGGTCTTGCCAAAGAAGTCCGGAATATTTCGCTCTTGTGGTCTTTTATGCAATGGATACTGACAGTACCTTTGGTAGTCTTTTTTGGATTTAACGGAGCTGTCATGGCCGGACTCATCGTTTCGGCGACTTTTTTTATTCCACTTTCTGTACTTCATAACAAGGTAAAAATAAATATTTGGTCACCGACTTTACCGTATTTGTTTTTTGCGATCGTCGCTGCCAGTATCGTCTACGGGCTGGGAAAATTATTTGAAATTCATTTCTTTTGGGAGTTGTTGCTTATGGGGTTTGTTGGACTATTTGTTTACGCATCATTATTATATCTATTCCGTGGACAATATCTGTTAAATGAATTCAAAATTTATAAAGAAAATTTTTTTTCAAAAACGTGAATTTTCTGCACCGCTTATTATCAATAAATCCACTGACCGCGCCTTTAATGCGATATGGGTCGTACATCAAAAACTACAAATTGACTTTGCAGGTCGAAGATAGACTGATCCAAAAAATGCTTCCGAGTTGGCGGAAAATGCAAATTCTGGATGTCGGTTGCGGTCCGGGCGAGAGAGAAAAGGACCGGCGCTTCCAGGGAGCTGACATCCTCTGTTTTGATATTTATACGCCTTACTTGGAGGTTTGCAAACGTTTAGGTTTTCAAACTAAGAAAGGAGATGCCCGTTTTTTATCTCGCTATTTTCGACCTAAATCTTTTGATATCGTGTTGGCACTTGATGTGATTGAGCATATGACCAGAAGTGAAGGCAGACGATTTTTAAAGCAACTGGAAATAATTGCCCGGAAACAAATAATTATTTTGACGCCATTGGGTTGGTTCCCCCAAGACCATGAGTGTGTGGGTGACGGAACCAATAAACATCAGCAACATAAGTCAGCCTGGTACAGAAAAGATTTCGAGCTACTCGGATATGAGTGCGAAGTTTTATACCATAATTTGCGAGATATCCGAAACGGAGCTAAAGCACTGATACACAAAAAAACTCCGATCCCGGCGAGCCAAATGTGGGTAGTAAAGCTTATTGTTTAACCTTATGAAAAAGCCTCTTATCTCAGTTTTATTACCAATATACAACGAGGAGAAACATATTCGCCAGTGCTTGGATTCGTTGTTGATACAAACATATAAACCAGTCGAAATATTGATAGCTGACGATGGATCTACGGATGCGACAGTTAAAATGGTCAAAACATTTCCGGTTAAATTATTTATAAATTCTCACCGCGGACCGGCAGTGCAAACAAATTTTCTAGCATCCAAAGCACGAGGTAAAATATTGATCCGAGCAGATGGGGATATGGTGCATGACCGAAATTACCTTACAAAACTAGTTGAACCGATTTTGAAAGGCGAGACTTTCGCGACTTTTAATAATGAGGCATATTTAGCCAACCCGCAAAATACATGGGCTGTTTGTTGGTCCCTTAATCGGGGAATTGCCGATAACCTGATTGTTCCCAAAGGTGCATCTAGTCATTCCTGGGTTTTTAGAGCCATCGTCAAACAGAAGTTTATGCAAGTAGGGGGTTATGATGATGTCGGATATGAAGATGATCAAACTGTTCTTACCAAATTGGGAATGCCGGCGGCTATAAACGCACCGGGGGCAATTTCGTACTGTTATAATCCGGAAAGCGGTCTTGATGTATTTAACTCGAGCAGATGGATAGGCAGAGGTGTTTGGTATAGAGACCATTTTTTATTTGGTTTACTAAAACACAATTTGGTTTTTTCTTTGATCATGGGGATTTATCACGGACTGCGTACTCGAAAAATAACATTTATACCGTTTAGACTATTGTACGATGCCGGAATCTCTCTAGGTTTGGTAGAGAGAAAGTTAAGAGGAAGGCACATCAAGTAAACTGCATCAGAAAAATGAATCAACGAAAAACTGATCCGGAATTTTCTGAAGAAAGAGTTGTGCCAGATTTTAAAGAGCAGCACAATTTGTTTCAGGAACACTTTGCCCGCTATAAGTTTGCAGCTAAGTATGTTTTGGGGAAACAAGTACTTGATGCGGCTTGTGGATGCGGATATGGAGGGAAATTGTTTGCAGACAGCGGTGCCCAAAAAGTGACCGGCATAGATATCTCAAAAGCCGCAATTAAGTATAGCACTACGCACTATCGTAGTTCTGGTTTGACGTTTAAATTGATGGATTGTCAAAAATTGTTATTTAAAGACCAGGCGTTTGACGTGGTGACGGCGTTTGAATTCATCGAGCACTTGAGCTTACCAGGGCGGTTTTTACGAGAAGTGGATCGGGTATTGAAAACACAGGGAGTGTTTGTTATTTCTACACCAAATAATCTGAGAAATTCTCCCATTGAAAATAAATACCATTTCCGAGAATACAATGCTGTATCCCTTCGGTCATTGTTGAAGCCTTTTTTTTCCAAAATAGATCTTTATGGGCAGCGATATAAACCCTCAATTACTAGGCGGACAAAGCATCGGCAAAAATTAGTCAACTCAGTCCCAAAATTTGTTACTCGTTATCTACCGTCAGGTCTAAAAGATTACTTATTCTCCCGCTTGATAAACCATTATTTACTGAACCTCAAAAATGAGGCGGATTTCAATATTGACCAAAATGAAATTGGAACAGCAACCCATCTGATAGGAGTTTGTTACAAGTGAATAAATATAGAATCCATATTCTTTGCCCGCGACTTGGGATAACCGACAGAGGTGCAGAAGTATTTGTCTATGAGTTGGCTAAATATTTACAGCGCGACTTTGCAGTGACAGTTTGGGTAAGAAAAACCAAAGGTCAATCATCAATGCTTGCTGATCTAAAAAAATATGAGGTCCAGGTAAGGTATGCTACTTGTATCGACGAGTCTCACCCCATTGCCTCGACGCTCTATAAAATTCATCCCCTTAGAAAAGTCCTTGAAAAACTGCGCCTTGATCCGATGGGGATAGAAATGCTGTCGTTTAGCTTGGTTTGCTTGCCAGGATTATTCCGATCGGGTGCGGATGTCCTGTTTCCCGTAAACGGTATCTGGGGAGTTTTGGCTTGTCAAATTGTGCGTATCTTTACCGGCATCCCATTTATATATTCATCTCAAGGTGGGATTGAACCACCGGTAGCATTTTTACAGCCAAATGTTTATATAGCAATTCACAGGTATACAAAGTCTTGGTTGCTTAAACATTTTCCAAAACTGAAAGTCGTACATATTTCAAATGGAATTGATTTGAAACGATTTACACCCCATGGAGAAAAGATTGTATTGGATTTGCCCCAGCCAATCTTTATCACCGTCAGCGCCTTGATACCTACAAAACGCATTGATCTGACCATCAAAGCTATGGCCAAACTAAAATCTGGAAGTTTATTGGTATTGGGAAACGGACCGCTTAAGGAGGAACTCACCCAGTTAGGTGTACGCCTATTAGGGAGTGGCCGTTTTAAAATCCTGGCCGTCCCCAATACCCAAATACCCAAGTACTATCGGAGTGCATCTGTGTTTGCTTTTGCCGCGCCTGAAGAAAAAGGCTGGGGACTCGTACATTTGGAGGCTTTAGCATGTGGATTGCCGGCAGTTGTAAACGATGAAGAAAATTTGCGGTCTTTGATTGGTAAGGCTGCATTTTATTGTGATGTTTATGATGCCAACGCGTATTCTCGGTGTCTCTTTAAAGCCAATCAGAAACATTTTAATAGTGAAGGTAGACGTATCGCCCAAACAGTAGCGTGGGAAACTGTGGGAAAAAAATACAGCCAACTCTTATATCAAATAGCAGCCAAAAATGAAAAAAGTAACTAATTCACAGATTTGCTTAGGACTCATTTTGCTTTTAGCTTTTTTAGTAAGGGTTTGGGGGGTGGGATTTGGTTTACCCGCAAAACATTTCATTGACGAAGAAGGACAAATATACGGTGCGCTTTATGCTGCATATTCTCGGCTACAACCGGTTCGATTTATGTATGCCTCGTTTGTTCCTTATTTATTGTTGGCTGAATATGGAACAGTTTTTATAATCGGAAAAATCAGCGGCATATATCTGGCACCGTTTGACTTTTTGGTGGCTTATATTCGTGATCCCAGCAACCTGTTTTTGCTCGGGAGACTGACTATGGTTGTGGCTGGGACTTTAAGTGTCTGGCTGATATGGAAAATAGGCAAGAAATTTTATTCGAAAACCAGCGGTTTGGTAGCAGCTGGATTTTTGGCGATCATTTTTCTCCATGTAAAAGAATCTCACTATGTCAAACAAGATGTAATTTCTACTTTATTTATCCTCATGAGTTTTTATTTGGCTTTACTCAGTGTAGAAACCAAGAGGTTGCAACAGTATTTATTTACCGGAGTGACTTTGGCCTTGGCAGTGAGTGCTAAATACCAAACATTACTTATAGCGCCCGTCTTGTTTATCCACTATTACCTGACGCGCAAAAAGCCGTCGCTATCCCAATCGGTTGTGCTCGGAGTAGGTTTTGTATTGACCATGCTACTCTTAAATCCTTATTTTGTTTTGGCGCCAAAAAAAGTAATAGATGGGACTTTGGCAGAGTTTGCAATTGCCAAAACCGCTTATCCAGAGTTATTGCAAGGTCATCCAGTGTGGTGGTGGTTTGTATTTCAACATTTACCGCAAGGGTTGGGGACGGTTTTATTCGGAGCTAGCATTTGGGGTAGTCTGGTTTGTGTAGGACGAGGAATAAAAAATAGAAAATATTTGCTGATTCCCTTACTGCCTGTAGTTTTTTTGTTGACCGTAGATCAATGGTCCCAATTCCCGAGTGCCAGATACGCGGTCATGTTGCTACCCTTTTTAGCCCTGGCCGCGGCTATTGGCCTCGAGTTTATTTTTTCTTTTCTGCCTCGTCACAAAGCAAGATCACTTTTCATGTTTGGGGCAATCCTCTTAGTGAGTATGGAATCGGGGATACGAGATGTAAAATTTGACTATTTGCTGACGCGGCCAGATACGCGTTATTTGAGTCAACAATGGATTGAGTCGCATATTCCGCTCGGCACGAAGATTTTGGTAGAATCGACGGTCAGGCCTGAATACGGAGCCAATGTAAATACGCCGCTGACTTTATCCACCAGTGCAAATGACAAGCGGCTTAACGAGGCTCAATCACGGGGCGAGTCTGGTTTATATTTGCAAGCTCTCAAAAAAGCCAATTTAGGCAAAGTTGGTTATGACATCGTAGCCACAGGTCGAGTCGACGTGCTGCTTGATGTTTTTACCAGTGAAAAAACGCTTATGGAAAATGCCGATTATTACGTCAGTTCCGAAGTGGATTATTTAGTTTTATCTAGTTGGTCAGTGAAACCGGATATGAAGCCGGAATTTATGCAATCAGTTGGTCGCCATTATGATTTGATAGCAAAATTTCGGCCGACTTATGAATTTCCCGACGACCCTCATTTGGTAAAAATGGATTATGCGGTTCTTGATCGCGTCTCTTTTTGGGGAAAGCCGGTCATTTTCGGGCCGGTGATTGATATTTACAAAAAACGAACATGAAACAAAACACGCCCCAGTACCAGAAAGCTCATGACTTCAGCAAGAGAATAAATAGCCTTTTGGGCTTTCGGTACGGGATTTCGCCTCCGGTGTCGGACGAGAAGCCGCGGACTTTAGTCCGCGGAGGCTCACTTACCGCTCATTGTTTGGTGAAAAACGAACAGAATTGGGTGTGGTTTGCTATCAATTCGGTATTGGACTTTGTAGACAAAATTATCGTTTTTGATACCGGTTCCACGGACGACACAGTTCCCATCATCAAGACAATACGAAGTCCTAAAATCAAATTTTCACAAAAAGGCCCAGTTGATAAAAAACAACTTACCCGACTCCGGCAGGAGATGCTGGATCAAACCAAAACTTCCTGGTTTATGGTGCTAGACGGGGATGAGATTTGGCCAAGAACCACGATTGCCGAACTGACCGCGGCTATCCGCCAAGCCAGCTCTAAACAACAGGCAATTGTTGTCGGCCAATGGATGTGGCAGGGAGACGTGTATCACTACTCGCCAGTAGTTGAAGCCTTGGTTGATCCACTCGCACCAAAGAACTTGACCGGATACAGGTTGCCGCGAGCTATCAAAATGCTGCCAGGAATTCAGACAATCGGAGAATATGGATGGGAAAGTTACGCCGACCAAAAAAATCTCAACGTTTCCGACTGGAATAAAGAACGACTGATATACATAAAAAACAAATTTTTCCACGCTTCATTTTTACCGCGTTCTAGTACGAGGGAAAAAGACAGAGAGGTGATGATGCGCGGCCCCAAAACCAGATTTACTAAAGGCGCGTTATTTCCCAAAAACGTCATTTTGCCCGAAATCCTATCTGCCAAACGGCCACAGCAAGTTCCTTCTCCCTGGCAGCATCTGACCCTAAAGCAAGCAGCAGTGGGTTTTTATTATAGAGCGCAAAATTTAGTCGAGCGATTTGGGAGGCAGGTCGGAAATTTATGACGACTCTCGGACTCATCGGTTTTGGATATTGGGGGCCAAATTATGCCCGAATTCTATCTCGACTTCAAGGAGTCAGACTCAAGTGGATTTGCGACATAAACGAAGATTTGTTGAAAATCGCTCAGACCGACTTTCCCAAGATCAATGTTTCCACCAATTATCTCGAAGTTTTAAAAGATAAAACTGTGGATGCGGTGGTGATCGCCACTCCGGTAACGACCCACGCAGCACTGGTTAAATCTGCTTTAGAATACGGTAAGCATGTTCTGGTCGAAAAACCTTTGACCACCTCAAGTAAGCTTGCCGAACAACTATTTGCTACCGCATCTCGACACAAACTCCGACTCTTTGTCGGCCACACTTATTTGTTTCATCCGGCAGTGATTAAATTAAAATCACTTCTTAAAAAGCAGCTTTTGGGTAAACCGCTGTTTTTTATTTGTCAGCGGACCAATTTTGGGCCAATCAGAAAAGATGTCAATGTACTGTGGGATCTGGCTTCACACGATATTTCTACTCTATTATTCTTAACCGGAAGTGAGGTCGTTAGTATCAGCGCGAGTGGGACAAATTACATCGACCCAGATATTGCAGATTTGGCAAACATCAATTTGATTTTTGCAAATGGGACATTTGCCAGTATTCTGGTCAGTTGGTTAGCTCCGGTAAAAGTGCGGCAAGTGACAGTAGTGGGGGAACAAAAAATGGCGGTATTTGATGATACGAGCATTAGTAAATCTTTGCAAGTTGTTGATAAAGCAGCTATTACTTTTAAACCGGGACAACCTGTAGATTTTATAAATTTTAAAAAGAATTTTGCTTACGTCAGCAAAAGACAAGTTATTCGGATGGAAAAACGTGAACCTTTGGGGATGCAAATAAAAGCATTTATTAAATCCCTCCAAAAACCGAATAGTTTTTTCGTTTCATCCCGACACGTCTGCGATGTAATTAAAGTTTTAGAAAAAGCCGATCAAGCATTGCTATCTGGTAAAACTGTTGAGATGCGGGTTTAATCCGCCTTCGCGAAATTCCCCGATCGTAAGGTCGTGGGAGCCTCAATGCTTCCAAAGTTTTTCTGCAAAAGGTCTAATTTTCAACCGGTACATCCCGACGCCGCACATATATAATAATCGCAGACCATGGGAAATAGCGTGCATTTTGGATTCGCCGGTCTGCCGTTTTTTGTAATGTACCGGATACTCTTTGATCCGAAGTTGCAAATTGGCAGCGCCAAACAAAAGGTCAAAATCGCCCCAGGGTTCATTACCCAAGATTATCTTACGGGCATCTTTTTTAAACAAGGCTTTGGTACCACACAAAGTATCGGTAACTCTTTGATTTAAAAGCCAACTAAAAAATGAACTAAAAAATTTATTTCCCAATAAGTGAAAATACCGCATTGCTTGTTTTTCCATGGGGTAGACCATCCGAGTGCCGTTGACGAAATCCGCTCTATTTTCTGCCAGCAATTCGTAAAAACAGGTGAGTTCCTGGGGAGGTACTGTCATATCAGCGTCCAAAATGAGTAGAATCTGTCCCCGAGCTCGGGCAAATCCGGCGGCCACAGCTCTAGCTTTGCCTTGATTTTTTGGAAATGTTATTAGCGTGATAGCCTTATTCTTCTTAGCAATTTTGCGCACGATTTGGTTCGTTTTATCGGTTGATCCATCATCGACGACAATAATTTCAGTTTTTTTTCCTAGACGGGGAACCTGCTTGATGCAGGGGGTTATGTTGTCAGCTTCGTTAAAGACTGGAATAATGATCGAAGTAGAATACGTCTTTGATTTTACTTTAGGTGCTTTTTTACTAACTAAATATTCGACAAAGGCCAAATGTTTCAAAGCGCCAAGTTGGGAAATATGTCTATTAACCAAATTCGATAAACCCAGGATATGTTTAGGAATCAGTGCGGCGTATCCTGACTGTTCTATGGTAAAACCACAGATTTCAAATATGTTGATTAAGTCCGGAAGCGGTACCCAGTTGTGTGGTCCTTCCGGCATCTTCATACCGATTTTTTCAGTGAGATGTAAGACCGGTTCCCAAATAGGATTGATAGTCGAGACCACTACCTTGGTTTGTGGAGTACAGACTTGCCTGATTTGGTGTAGTGCTTGATAAATGTCTGGTAAATGATCAATCAGATCACACAGAATGACCGCGTCGTATGTTTGCCGAAGACGAAGTTGGTAAACATTTTGTTGCCAAAATGACAAATCTTGGTGTTTGGCTCGGGCCAATTTTATCATCTCGCCGCTGATATCTATTCCGTGACCAGTACGTGGAGCAACGGAAGCTAAAATGTCTCCAGTGCCACAACCGACCTCAAGTACTTTTTGGCCAGGAGAGATATGGGCAGCAAACAATTGCTTGAGTTGCAGATAATAGTACCATGACTTTTTCTTCCAGTTGTCATAGTCCTTGGCCAGCGTGTCAAAATGATTTTTGACTGATGAAGCATCCATAATTTTTATCAGCGCGTTTTATGCTATTATACGTTACAAAAATATGCCAAAATTTTGGCACTGGTTAGTCATAATTGTCTTGTATTTTATTGTTCCGGTTTTAGAAATCAGACTGTTCATCATCTTACTAACCGTGGGTTTTGGTCTGCAAAAAACTTGGGAACTCCCAAAATGGTCAACCTATCTTTTTCTGTGGTGTATTTTTTCCTTGGGCTTCATTTTGGCACCTTATTGGCAGGTGTTTAGTTGGTGGCCGCTTAAGTACTCTTTACTATTGATACTTGTCGGTTTAGGCAGCATATGGGCCATGATAACGGCTAAAAAAATCACTTGGAAGGGCGGGAATTTTGATATTTGGCATATTGGTTTATTGACGTTTCTGATTTATTTGACTCATTTTGGTTTGGTTGCAGCTGATATTCCTTGGCAGGGTGATGAGGAATATCATGTGAATCGATTACTCGATATCTTCTCATACTTTGCCTTTTATGGGCAAGATTGGCACTTTTACCTATTGCGTAATCCTTTTCTTGGGATTTTATTAACCGAAGCGTTGGTTATCAGTAGCATTTTATTTTTTAAAAAAATCCGCTTGTTCCAAAAAATTTCTCGTGCCAAAAATTATTGGATAGTAGTTGCGACATTGGTATTTCCAACTTTGGCTACCACGATATTTCCATCGACAGTTTTTAGTGATCAGACTGGCATTTTTAAATTGGCTGACATTATCCGCTATCCCTACTTACAACGCTGGTGGCAGTTTGTGTTGGTCTGGCCTTTTCCAGGGAAGATTCAGCTGTATCGGGCCTTGCCGTTTTTATCGCTACTGCTTATAGCCTGGATACTCTATTTCTGGTTTGCCAAAAAACTACCACACAAACTTTTGGCGGTCGGATATGCCTATGCATTTACAACCATCCCGCTAATGACATTTTACGGAAGTTTATTGTACTTGGAGTTGCCGATAGTATTTATCATGTTGATTTGTTTGTTTCAAATAAAAAATATTATTAGTCAACCGTACTCGATTCTCACCAAACAGCCAGTATGGTTGTGTTTAGTTATCCTGCCTTTTTTAAAAGAGACGACCATCATGTTTTTATTACTTGTAGTTGGAGTCCGGACAATTTTTCAGCAGTTTGTACTTTCCAAAAATCTGCGCCCCAAACGTTTTTTACTAAGCGAGTTCTTGTTTGCAGTAAGCATCTTAAGCCCAGCTATTTTATATCTATTATTTAGAAAATATTTTTCCGGATTTCGTCCTTATGGCTGGCAATTAGTAAATATTGTGACGTTGACCAACTATCTAGTATTGGGAAAAGCACTATTTTTGCAGTTCGGATTTCTGATGATATTTGGTGCAATCGGCGTGGTTTATCTTGTCAAAAAAGACCCGTTTGGGTTAAAGCTCCAACTTCTATTTTTAGTCGGAAGTATAATTTTTTTCTTGGGAGATGAATGGGAATTTGTAGGTTACTCGCGCTGGAATTTATTTCTGGTTCCGGGTATATTTTACTTCGTTTACCGTTTCGTGATTTCACAAAAGAAGCCGGCGCAGATTCTTTTACTTCTGATACTGCTTATCTCAAACTCCTATTTCAGTCCGATCTGGAGAAACAGACTGCGGAAACCAAACTGGGGTTCACCAAACACTGGTAAAGCTGAATATATATTTCCATATGACGAGACGCTAGGGTGGTTGAGCCAGGAGAACAAAACGAAACAAATGCTTTCTACCGGTTACTTTGATGACGTGGCTTACTTTGGATTTGATTTTTACTTTCGCAAATACCAATGGTTTCCACTTCTGACACAGATTCCTTTGGCTGATACACCATATACTGCTTACGAAGAGCCGGTTTTGTTTGAACAATTATTAGAGCATATGCAAACGCAAAATCTGGATATTGATACGATTGTTTACCAGTCTATCTACAATATAAAGCTTGATCCAAACAAAAGATATGGGACAAAATATACGGTAATCAAAAAGTTTTCTAACGGCTTGCACACGATCTATGTCTTAAGGTCGTGACGATTTTTTTAGCCTAAAAAACTCATGAATAGTTGCCGCAATATATTTGATTTCAGTCTGTTTTAATTCAGGAAACATCGGTAAGGAAAGAAGGCGCTTACTCGTTCCTTCGGCTATCGGAAAATCTCCGCGTTTATGACCTTGGGCTAAAAATGGCCGGGTGAGATGTAAGGGAACTGGATAGTGGATGCCGGTGGCGATACCACGCGAGCGCAAAAATTTCTGCAATTGGTGGCGATGGGGCGTAGTTATGGCAAAGATGTGGTAAACATGGGTAGTAAAGTCAGCAGGTTTCGGAAGTTGTAACTGAGTGAGTTGTTGCAAAAGTTCAATATAGAAAAGACTATGTTTTTGGCGTAATCGGTTCCAATTCACGAGGTGTTTCAATTTAAAGTTGAGGATAGCCGCTTGGAGCGTGTCCAAACGGCTGTTAAACCCAAAAACTTCATGAGTATATTTTTGACTGGCGCCGTGGTTTCGGAAACGACGGACTTTTGCTGCAATCAGAGCGTTATCAGTCACCACTATGCCGCCATCGCCAAACCCACCCAGATTTTTGCTAGGGTAAAAACTGAAAGCGCCGGTTTCAGAGTAGGGAACCAGCTTACCTTTGTAGCGGGCGCCATGTGCTTGACAGCAGTCTTCAATGATTTTTAAGTGATATTTCTGAGCCAGTAGAAGTAGCGGATCCATGTCAGTCGGTTGGCCGAATAAGTGTATCGGGATAATAGCCCGTGTGCGGGAAGTGACTTTTTTAGCTACTTGTTGCGGATTGAGGGTGTAAGTAGCCGGATCAATATCAGCAAAAATGACTTTGGCGCCGGTGGCGTGGATGGCTTCAACTGTAGCAAAGAAAGTGTTGGGGGCGGTGATCACTTCATCGCCACGACCGATGCCGTAGGCTATAAGTGATAAAAGTAAAGCATCGGTGCCGGAGTTGACACCAACCGCGTATTTTTTGCCACAAAAAGCAGCAAAGGTAGATTCAAAAACATTTACCTCACTACCGGCAATAAAATTAGCTTCTTTTACGACTCCAGCAATTATCTTTGAATAATTGCGAAAAAGTAATTTATTTTGTCTTGCCAGATCGACGAACTCGATTTGCATATTCGACTGGAAAATTTTTTTGGTATTTTTTGTCGTTGACGCGACCTATGATCCTTGCCGGGTTTCCGGCAACTATAGCATAAGGGGCGACACTTTTTACAACCACCGCTCCCATACCAATCACCGCATGATGGCCTAGTTTTATATCCGGACCAATGATGGCTCCGCCGCCGATAGTGACATGGTGGGCGATTCGTGCGGGTTGAGGGACATATTTATTTTGGAATATTTTGGCTGTGGTCGGATATTTATCGTTCAAAATTAGGACATGGGGTCCGATAAATACGTCATCACTAATTTCCGTCATTTCGGAAATGAAGATAAAAGACTGTAATCGGCAGCGGCGGCCGATAGTTACACCGGGTTTGACTTCGCAAAAACTGCCGACTTGAGTGTCATCGCCGATTTGCACTGGATACTTGCGAGTTCCATAAATATTTGAGTGATGCCAGATTTTAACGTTTCCCCCGAGGTGTACAAATTTATTTCTTATGATATTCATGTAAAGTATTATAATACACGAGATGAAAAAAAGACTCCCCAGTTCTTACAAAGACCCAAGCGGTTTCGTTTTTAAATATAAACACCGGCTTTACCGTGAAGTAAATAAAAGTTACAAACGCGATTACGATTTTTTAATGCAAAGCGGTTTGTATAAAGCTTTAGTTGAGAAGGAGTTACTTATTTCTCATGTTGAAGTTCATTCAAAAAAACTGATGTCCGGCCAAACTTACAAAATACTTCAGCCGGAGACGATACCATTTATTTCTTATCCTTATGAATGGTGTTTTGGTCAGTTAAAGTCTGCGGCTCTGGCGACATTAGAAATAGAACGACTGGCTTTAACCCACGGGATGACTCTCAAAGATGCTTCAGCTTTCAATTTGCAATTTAAAGCCAACCGTCCGGTTTTGATTGATACACTGTCTTTTGAAATTTATACCCCAGGGAAACCTTGGGTAGCTTACAAACAATTTTGTGAACAGTTTTTGTTGCCGCTGGCATTGGCAGCTTATGTCGATGTGCGTTTAATTAAGTTACTTCAGTTGTATCTTTTGGGGATTCCGTTTGACATGGCAGTGCCTTTATTGCCGCTTAGCTCGCGTCTAAATCCTGGGTTACTCCTGCACATCTATTTCCACGGACAAAATTACACAAAAAGGGTACCCAAAAACTTATCTCCCAAACTCAAATTTTCTCAAACTGCACTTTTGGGGTTAGTCGAAAGTTTGGAATCAACAGTCAAAAGTTTGACTGTCAAAAAACGGTCTTCAAATTGGGAAAATTATTACCACAAATTCTCCTATACTTCCCGGGCTTTTGCTGCAAAAAAACAAATAATCAAAAAAATTATCCAAAAATATAAGCCCCAGACAGTTTGGGATATGGGTGCCAACACTGGTGAATTCAGTCAGTTGATAGCCGAAGACGTGGATTTTATCTTGGCGCTAGATAATGATGGTCGGGCAACGGAGAAACATTATGACAGATGTTTGGTTACTGGAAGCACTCGCGTTTTGCCCCTGATCGTGGATATCACCAACCCTACAGCTGCAATCGGATGGGCGAATCAGGAGCGTTTGTCACTAGTTGAGCGGGGGTCGGCAGAGATGGTTTTGGCTTTGGCTTTAGTGCATCATCTGGCTATCAGTTACAATCTGCCTTTTTCAGATATAGCCCGTTATTTCAGGGATTTGGGAAGGATGCTGGTAATTGAATTTGTTCCTAGGCCGGATCCTGAGATTTCGGAAATGTTGAAATTCAGAAAAGATATATTTAAAGATTATTCAAAAGAAAACTTTTCCGCTGCGTTTAAACAGTATTTTTCTATTGTTAGTATTCATCCAATTTTGGAGTCAGATCGGGTTATTTATTTAATGCGCCGAAAAAAGTGAAAAAAATACATATCTGGCACCCGTTTTTGTTTGCGATATTTCCGGTGGTGTTTTTATATGCACGAAATGTCAAAGAAGTGCCTATGGATCAGGTTTTTTTGCCACTCGTAGTAGTCACGGGAGCCACGCTGGTTCTAAATTGGTTGGGCAAGATTTTTGTCAAATCGACAGCCAAGCGGGCGCTCGTATTGTCGCTGTTTCTGTTGCTTTTCTTTTCTTACGGTAGCGTTTTAGATATGGTTCGCGGTCGGAACTTAGACAATTGGTGGGTCAGCGGTTATGTGGTTTTCCCGGTGATGAGCGGATTATATCTCTTGGCTTGTTGGTGGTTGTGGCGGACGAGAAGCAAATTAAGTCAACTAACCAGATTTATGAATTTGATGGGGATGACTTTGGTTTTAATTTCACTATTGCAAATAGGCTGGTTTTGGTGGCGTTTTATAGTCAAGAGCCCGGAAACTTTAAAAAAGGCGCAATCAACCTCGATCGCTCCTTCTTCCCAAGTCAGCCCGGATATTTATTATCTGATTTTTGATCGTTATGGCCGAGACGATATTTTGCGTGAAGTTTACGATTTTGATAATCAGGAATTTACTAATTGGCTAGAGCAGCAAGGATTTTACATCGCTAGAAAGAGCTTAGCTAATTACCTGAAAACCGGACATTCCTTAGCGTCTTCATTAAACATGAAATACTTAAATTTTTTAGAAGGACAATTTGGGCGGGAGTCCCAATTTTTTTTACCACTTTACGATTTGCTGCAAAATCACCAAGTTGGCCAGTTCTTAAAAGCGCGGGGCTATACATACGTCCATCTGGGTTCTTTTTGGGCGCATACGGCTCATAATAACTTTGCCGATATCAATTACAATAAATATCCGTTGCCTGAATTTACCATATTGCTTTATAAGACCACCGTTTTGTATCCACTGGCCTCACGTTTAAATATTTTTGACGATCATAAACTGGAATGGGAACGAGTTCAGTTTAGTTTGCAAAAACTGGAAGACTTGGCGTCTATACCTGGGCCAAAATTTGTTTTTGCCCATATTTTGGTGCCGCACGATCCGTTTGTCTTTGCCCCTGATGGACGTTACCAAACACCAGCAGAGATTTCCAGTAAATCTTACCGTGACGGTTATGTCGGGCAGATCCAATTTATTAATTCCCAAATCAAGTCAGTAGTAAATACATTACTTAACAAATCTAAGACGGCGCCGATCATCGTCATCCAAAGCGATGAAGGTATTTTCCCGAAGAGGTATTTGGAAAGACAACTGGCCGGGAGTGACGATTTTAGTTGGGAAACTGCAAACCGTGAAGAATTGATCCAAAAAATGGCGATCCTAAATGCTTATTACGTGCCTTATTTAGATATAAAAGATAAATTGTATCCGACCATCACACCAGTAAATTCATTCAGGCTGATTTTAAGTGAATTGTTTGCGGCTGATTTACCGCTTTTGCCTGATAAGCAATATATTTTCCGCGACGATTTGCATCCTTACACGTTTAGTGAAGTTACTAACTTAGTTCTTCAATCCAACTAAAAGGTGAGGGAGTTTACCAACGAGGCGGATTCATAGTACTATATATAAGGCATGAAGTTCTTATTTAGAATCGGTTCACTACTATTACACATAGTTGCTTTAGTTTTGGTAGGTATTTCCTTCTGGCCAGTAGCAACTTGGTATTTCAACCATCGGCCTATCCTGGGAGTAGATTTTTATAATACAGTGACTTTTGTCAGGTTCCTCAAGGAAAACTTGGAAATTTTGCCCCGGGGATATTTATATTTTTGGTTTGCTGGTTCACCCATCGATACGGTTCAAGTTTTGAGCTGGTTTTATCCGATGGCATTTGTCGCCAAGTTTTATCCACTGATTGAAACGGTGAAATTTTTTGCGCTCGCTGGTTTTGGCGGGTTACTTTTTTTCCTGTATCTTACGGCTTATCGGTTGAGTCGCAATCATTTACTGTCGGCATTGATTACGGCTATGGTTGCTATGAGCGCCAATATGTACGGTTCCCTTACCTGGGGTGGGAGTTTACCTTACTTTTTAAATCAATTGTATTTTCCACTCATGTTGTGGCTGATGGCCAGTTATTTAGCTTCTGGTAACTCACGGTGGTACTGGGCGGGGGTACTGGTTTTGGGCTTGGCTTATTTAGGTCATTTGGCCAATGCCGGGGCCTTTGTGTTTCCGGCCGCCGCCGCGCCCCTTTTCTTCGGGATGCGGGCAAGGAGGGTAAAAATCGGCCAAAGAATCGGCGAAGTCATAGTGCTTTTTCTTGGTGGTTATTTGCTGGCTTATCGGGTGACACAGGGTTTCTTAAGCGGTCTTATCGTGCATTTTTTGGAGGGCAAAATCTTAAATCCCTATGGCTTGGGTGCAACCGTGGGTAAAATCGGTATTAGTAAAGAAGGCATTTCAGTCAGCGGAGATCAGACCCTGATTACTGTAGAACGCAGCCATTTCGCGGTTTTATTCAGTGATACAAATAAGTTGTTGTTTTGGTTGATAGCAGTGGCAGTGGGAGCATTGGTCTTGGGTTTTTTGTTGGATCGACACAAAAAAAGGATTTTTTCAATACTGCCCTGGGTGATTTTGGCAGGTTATTCAGTGGTGCATGTACTGGCTAATGCCTACGGGTTTCCGATTTTGCCACAGGCTTGGTATCGGGCTTTTTGGCATTTTCCGATTTCCCTGGGAGTGGCGATTGCAGCAAGCGCGGGTTATTTACACAGCGCATTTACTTCGCGGAGCAAATTTGGTGGACAAATAGCCTTCTCAATTATTACGCTTGCCGCAATTGGCGGACTTATTATGCTCCAAAGTGGAGGAGTTGCCCAAAATACAATCAGCCTGCTTGAACAAAAATCATCGCCTGCGAGCGCTCATCCAGAAGCAATTAATTTGGTCAGAAACCAAGCCGAACTAGATGAGTTAAAATCGAAACTTATCCCAACTTGGCTGGATATAACTAATAAAAACTACCGTTTGTATACCTCGGATGCTCAGGTAAACGTGTGGTGGAATGCCCTCTTTGATTTGCCGTTGGTTCGGGGATATTTGGATCCGCCGGTGGGCACCGGGTTCCAAGGAAACCACTTTTTACTTGATCAAGCCATAGCCGGGGATGGATTGGTGACCAACTTTAAATATAGTGAAAGTGCAGCCAGACAAATGGCTCTTTACTATATAGATTGGTATGGAGTCAGATATGCCGAAGGCGGGCATTTATCCAAATCTCCCAACAAAGGCCCATCAAGTTATTTAACTGATTTGCTGGTGCAAACGGAAGATGTCGAAATCCCTGGGGCGTATCTTTTGTATGAAACCAAGTCAGGTAAACCAGAAGTCAGGGAAGATGTGGGACAATTTTTGAAGTATTATAAATTTACCGACCAGATAGTTTCGCCTATATTATCCGGATCAAATGCTCCAGTCGTCGTGTGTATGTGTGATTGGGCAGCTTATGAAAGTTTGACCAAAATTTTGTCACTGCACAATCTAAATTCTAGATTTTTGGTGACTTTGTTTGCTGATAAAAACATTGATGATTTTACTAGAGATGAACTACGTCAATTTGACGGATTGATCTTATCCAACTATCGTTACAAACAAAAAAATCGGGTCTTTACTTTGCTTACAGATTATGTCGAGGCTGGAGGCAAACTATTCATAGATACGGGAGGTGAAACCCCCGAGGGACAAAGCAATAATATTCCAGAACTTCTGCCATTTCGCTCCACCGAGCGCCGGGGGTTAGGAAAAGAATGGGATTTGACACCAACAGCCGCAGACATATTTTCCGGCATTGATCTGACGGCACTAGCACCCCCGGTGTTTAGTGAAGCCGAGTGGAAATTTTCCTATCCGACAAGTGATGTAAAATCTGACGCCAAAATATTACTTCGGCAAAAGGGTAAACCGATTTTGATTTCTACCAAATTTGGTCAGGGAATCGTTTTGTGGAGCGGAATGAATTTGGCTTATCACGTACAGTATTATACCAATCAAGTTGAAAGCCAACTTTACATAAATTTGCTAAAGCAAATGTTGTCATTATCCGAACGCCCGCCGGTTTTGGGGTCAGCGCAGTTTAAAAACGCCCGACAAGTCAATTTTTCACCCGAAGGTACTACGCGGGGAATTTTATTTAAGGAGGAGTTTTTTGACAACTGGCAAGTAAAAATAGATGGGCGTCGGGTCAAGGCCTATGCTGCTGGTCCATCTTTCCCAGGATTTATATATGTGCCTTCGACCCAAGCTGGTCAGGTGAGTTTTACCTACAATGGCAATAGTCGCGATTATATGATTTGGTTTATGTCGAGCTTGATGATAATCATTCTTTTAGATCTATCATTTTTTCATGGAGTACTTATTGGTGTTCACATATCACACTTGGCCCAAAAGTCTCAAAAATGGATGGGTAAGTGGTGGGAAAAAGAAGAAGAATAAAAGTAGCTTAGTTGCTTAGTTACTTAGAAGTTTAGAATTTTGAAGTTAATGAAAAAACTACTATTAGCCTTTTTGTTATTCGTTTTGCACCTTAGCGCCGTAAGTATCATTATTGGCGCTTTCTGGCCGATAGGCAAATGGTACTTTGATGCCAAACCCTTATGGGGGGTTGATTTTTATTACACGGCCTCCCTGGTCAATTCTCTTAAACAAAATTTCATATTTCCGGCAGCCGGTTGGTTTTCTGCCTGGTTTAGCGGTTGGCCCTGGATCACCGGGTTTCCGATTTTGCACGCATATTTGATTGTACCATTGACTTATTTTTTCGAAGTCAATCAAGCAATCAAAATCTGGATGTTGGTAAGTTTGATTTTATACTTTTTGGGTGCCTATGCTCTATTTTATGTTTTATCCCGCAATTGGGTAATTGCCGTATTACTTAGCCTTGGGGCCATATTTTCCGTCGGAGTATATGGATCTCTCATGTGGGGAGGAAGTTTACCCAGTCACGCTACACAAATGTTTTTTCCGTGGGTAATCTTATTCGTCGTGCTATTTTTAACCACCAGAAAAAGAGCCGCCTTGTGGTTGGCAATTTTACTTACTGGTCTTTCGATTTGGGGGCATCCGCAGATAGCGATTGCTTATATCTATCCGACTGCAGGCTTATTGTTTCTATTTTTGGCACAAGGGTTGAAAATTTGGCACAGGCTGAAGTCTCTGATCGTTTTTGTTTTAGTTTCTTTTGTTTTTGGTCTGCCGCTGTTTTATTTTACGCTTGGCGACGCTCTAAAAACTTTGATCGTGACCAATTCGACAGAGGTAGCTACATCTACGGCGAAAGTTGATGCAACTGCCTCTGCCGAAATTGCCGCGTTTCACGGGGCTCAACCCTGGCGAATCATTCAGGATACCAATTTGACCTTTTACTATTTATTGGCAGGGGCAACAGTTTTTTTTGTTCTGGTACTTATACTACGTCGGCAACCGAAAATGTTATTTGAATCGTTGCCGTTTCTGGTGGTAGCAATTTTTTATGTAGTGTATGTATGGATATTTGCTTATGGAATATCAATTTATCATGGAGGTTGGTACCGGTTGTTTTGGGCTACACCAATATGGCTGGGTATGGTAGTGGCGAGCTTGTGGGGAACGGCCCAAAAACATCTTTACGAGAAAGCAACTGGGTTTTGGAAGATTTTTCATATCTTAATTCCAGTTGCCAGCTTGGTTATTTTAGGAGCTGGTGCAATCAGCTTAAACACGACCTCGCAGGGTCTGAAAGAAAAAATCGTGGCACGGAGTAACACCTCTTCGGCTTTTCCAGATGTCTTGAATTTACGTACCGGCAGCGGGTTTACGGCGTTGACTTACGATTTGGTACCAACTTGGTTAGACGGAAACCGACGCGACTATCGCCTCTATTCTGCTGATCAAACGGTGAACATCTGGTGGAGCGCGGTTTTTGCAATGCCTCTGGCGCGAGGTTACTTTGATCCGCCGGTAAACGCCCAAAACCGAGGTTACTTTTTCTGGCTGGACGCGGCTCTAAATAAAGCTACTAACGGTGATGATGAACTAGTGGGAGCATTTCATTATCCGCCTGAAACAGCTTTAAATAATACCCTGTTTTTGGTGGATTGGTATGGGGTGAAGTTTTTTGAAGCCGGGCATGCCGGACCCACAGCTTACGCACCACTACCCACCAGTTTTTCGCAAAAAACCTATATGGCAAATGAGGTAGACTTGCCTTTCAACACTGAAAAATACAATCAAGGAAATCAGGCACTTCACTTTTACGAACTTAAAGATGAGAAGGTGAGTCCGTTGCTTATTGGTACTAATGCCGTGACTTTGGGGATAGTAGCCACGGACCAAGGGTATGAAACTGTAGTTCGGGCTCTCGCCGACAGTAATTTGGGAGTCAGCCAACTTATTCCGGTGAAATTAGGCAGCGATTTAAACCAGTTGTCAGAAAAAACACTGGCGGCGATGGACGGACTGCTACTATATGATTATCATTATTCCAACCAACAAAGTGCATTCAGACAAATAGTCGAATACGTCAAGGGCGGCAAGCAGCTATTTATAGATTCAGGGACTGAAACCAGAGAAGCCAATTCACAAAACTTGCCGGAAGTATTTCCAATTGAAACGAGTATCCGAAAGCAGCTGGGTGAGGCCTGGGATTTTACAGAGGTGGATGATGGCTTGACCCGGGGCATCGATTTGACGAGTTTTGATCCCCCGCTTTTTGACCAAACAGCCTGGAATTTTTCTTATCCGCCTGATTCGAGCGCAGTCAGAACCGGATCCAAGGTTTTATTAAAAAACCATGGGCAACCGGTTTTAATGTCGCTGCCTCTGGGGTCAGGAGAGGTGATTTGGAGCGGAATGAATCTGTCTTATCATGTCATCCGTTTCCACAACCGGCAGGAAGTAGCTTTTTACAAAAACATCATTACCAAAATAGTTAAGCTAGGTAGTCAGGACAAGATTGAATCTGATGCTGAATTTATAAATCCCGAAACTAGGCGGATCCGAATCTCGCAAAGTAAGGGCGTTTTACTTAAGGAAGAAGCGTATCCGGGTTGGCGGGCGACTATTCGTACCGATAAAGCCAAAGAATCGGCAAAAATTTATCCTGTCGGCCCCAGTTACCCGGGGTTTATGTATATTCGTATCCCGACCCGTTTTCAAAACATTCCCAGCGAAGTCACATTTCACTATTCTGGGTCAACCACTACCTGGGGTTTGGTAGGTGTCACGTTATTAATTGGTATCACCATTCTTGACGAAGTAGTTCTAAAAGGAGCGATTTTGGGTCGTCTATGTAGGAAAGTTTGGCAAACAATAAATTTCGAAACTAAAAAATGGTGGGGAAAGGAAGATGAGTAAATTAGGTAAATTTGGTTATTTTACACACCTCTATTTCAAATTTTCTACCTATCTTTTGCCAATCAAATCGGTAGGATTCGGTCAAAGCGGTCTTGGCCAATCTCTGTCGGATTGATTCTTGGGTTAATAAATTTATTACCTTCTTGGCTACCAAATCTGGTTGTTTGAGAGGAAGAGCCATAAAACCTTGTTTATATACCGAACCAAATATAGACAAATCATAACAGATGACCGGGAGTCCGGCCGCCATCGCTTCTGCAACTACCAAGCCAAATCCTGCCTCATGATCCAGGAATAGCAACAATTTTGATGCTTTGATATATTGGTAGAGGTTGATTTGGCTCTTTAGATAACCTGTAAAAAACACATTTTTTTCTAAACCCGTGAGTTTTACTTGCCGTTGGACTTGAGTTTGGATTTCGCGAGTAGCATAACCAACAATAACTAGACGTGCTTGCGGGAGAACTCGCGTGACTTTTTGCCAGACATCGAGGGCATCAAATATACCTTTATGCGGCTGCAATCTACCGATGACTATGGCATCAGAGCTTAACTTCCGGTAGATAGGGGTAGCCTTGATTTGATCTAAATCAACTCCGCCAAAAGCCAATCGGATGTTTTTTCGGGAGAACCCTTTTTTTGTTAGTTTCGGGATAAGTGTAGGATTGTCTACCAACAAAAGATCAGCTTGTTTCAAAAGAAGAAGACTGAGCTGTTGCAAAAAATATGATCCAGTGTTTATCCACCACTGACCTTCACGTTGAAATGGCGTCTGGATGAAATGAAAGAACCGCGCTGTCCAGGGTTGGATATTCGTTTGATGATAAAGGAAAGCCGGGAGTGTATCCGATATCATGTCCGTACTGGTATGGAGGATGTCAAAAGACGGTAACTTTAGTAAATAAAAATAGGCGAGAAAACTGCGGATTAAATACGCTATAAATAGACGAAACGGTCGGTCTTGATTGTCAAACCAAGTTGTGGGGAGGATGACGAAGCGCAAGTAAGGACTTGCGATATGGACTTTTTGCCAATGGTATAGTCCATGTTGCGGTAGAATTACGGTTATCCTAACCTTAGCTGATAAATGTTTTATAGTCTGCATGAGTACTTGGTCTCCGCCGCCGATGGCTTGGGTTGAGACGAAAGCGTTGGCTAAACATACAATTTTCGTTTGTGTTAAATATACCGAAATAGATTTCAAAACAGTTTGAGCGTGGGTTTCCCATGAATATTTGCGGGCTGTGGCAGCAGCTTTTTTTCCCATAGTAAGGGCTTCAGTTGGATGTTGATACAAATACTTGATGTATTTAACAAATTGATTAGTTTTCCCATCGTCAGGGAAAAACCCTTCCCGGCCGTGAGTAAACAATTCGGTCACTCCAGATCCTCGGGGAATGATGATGGGCAATCCATAAGCGGCCATTTCCAAGCCGGACATGCCGAAAGCTTCAAAGTTGGGATGGACCCAGACAAAGCTTTTTTGAGCAATTTCCTGTAAGTCAGTTTCCGCCTGTGCGGAAAGCAACGAAATTCTTTTTGCCAAACCTTGTGCTTTTACTTGTGCTAAAAAATCCGCGCGGTCCTCAATATTTGTCCAACTGCCGGCTAAAAGGATTTTCAACCGGGGGATTTTTCGGGCGAGGGTCATAAATAAAAAAGGATTTTTGGCCGATTCCCACCTGGTAAAACCCAAGATATATCGGGATTGCTTGCGGGGCGCAATATCTAAAATGGCGCATCCGGGATAAATGATTAAGGGATCAATCTGGTAATGAGTTTTTATAAATTTTTGATGGACCCGGGATGAGGTAGCTACCAAAGCTGCGGTAAGTAAAAAATCGCGTTCGTATTTTTTGATCAGAGATTTGATAAATGGAGATAACCAGCGTATTGGACTTGAACCATAAACTTTTTCCCAGATATAAAGCATCGGGTCCCAAATAAAAGCTAAGTAAGGGATCTTGAGTCGTAAGCTGACCGCCCGTGCAGTGATACACGTGGTCGTCCCGTGGCTCACAATAAAATCCAGATTTTTAAGTATTTGATATCGCCCGGCAAAAAATGGGTTTAACAGATGGAGGGTAGTCAAAAAAGAAAAGTAAGGGATGCGCCAAGCTCTTTTGAAGGGCCAGGGATTGAAGTCAGATAGGTAAATTACTTCCAAGCCCGTTGATAAATCCTGATACTGATAACTTATGTCCAGCTTGACCAGAACGAATAGTCTGACGTCATGCCCCAGCTTTTTCAGGTATTGAGCTTCTTGGATGGCTGATTTTTGGACTCCACCGGGTACAAGCTGGTCGACCAAAATGCCAATTTTATATTTTTTCATAGTTTGGCATAAATATCTCCCCACAAGTATCGGTCAGTTTGTGCGGATAAGTGTTTGGACAGTGATCGATAGTCAAGCCACCGAGGTAAAAGAAAATGCATCGAATCATAAGCGGTATAGTTGAAGTGGACTTGGCCCAGGGAATCAAGATACCGAAGACTTTTGAAAGTGTTATTCAGTAGTTCTCGATGAAATTCAAAAGAAATTAAAGGTAAAGAAGTTGTCAGTCCATGTAGCACATTAGTTTCATACCCTTCGACATCGATTTTGCAAAATGCGGGTTGGCCATATTTTTGGATCAGAGTGTTCAGGGTGACGAGCGGAATCTTTTGCACCCGGGTCCAGCGAAAATCTTTGGCGAAGCGGCTATGGGTCACCCAACTTTTACTCATGGTGGTGATAGCCGGTTCTTGTTCACAAATAGCTAAAGAACCCCAGCCGTTTTTTGCTGAAGCAGCATAGGGGATGATGGCGACACGGGGATCATTGGCAAATTTGTGTCGCAATTCGGCAAGGGAAGCTGTTGCTGGTTCAATAGCTACTACTCTTGCGCCTAGTTTTAGGAATATGCTGGTTTTTTCGCCAAAACAAGCGCCCACATCAAAAACTAGGTCATTAGGACGGACAAATTGCCCGAAAAAATTTTGTTCCCGGCGGCGGCGCAAAAAATGCAATTTATCAAAGGTACGCCAGCCCCATCGTACAACCGGGTAAAAGCGAGTAGCTTGAATTGTTTTTATAAACCACCATTTCATATTCATTTTTGGCCTAAAATCCAAAAACTGTCGCGCCAGGTCGAAAGAGGCGAAGAAATCATCAGATAATTCAAAAGGTTTTTCAACGGCATGGGAAGTTTACGGAAAAAGACCGGTAGATACCAATCAAAAGGCACGTTATAGGCAGTCGGTAATCTGCAGGTGACAGATCCAAACCCGTTGAGTTTAAGTAAGTTTGCTAGGGAACTTGGAGTAAAAAACTGGATATGCGAGGGATCACTGTATCCAAACCAGCGCTTTCCCAGGATTAAGCGTAGCGGAGAAACAAAGTTCGGGGTAATTAAAAAGATATAACCGCGCGGTTTTAAAATACGCCAACTTGCAGAAATGAACTGTTGTGATTGGTAGGGCGTGAGATGTTCAATCACCGAAATCGAGGTGATCAAATCAAAAGTGGATTTTATAAACGGCAGGCGACTGGCTGAGGCACGAACGATATTTTTCGGTGGGTTTATTTTGCGCGCGAGTTTTAGAGCTGCAGTTTGATTGTCACAACCTTGGGCTCGGAAACCTGATAGATTCAAAAAACGGACCAGGCGGCCGGTGCCGCAACCGACATCCAAAACAGACTTGAGTCGGTGTTTGCGCATCAGAAGTTTAACCGATTCGGCAATATGTAGATCAAGGTGGTCGCGTTCATGGAAGTATTGCGGATCGTATAGAGCTGGTTTTTTTTTCATAATATTATTCAAATTAGGTAGCATCCGTTAATAACATGATTACTATAATATTGAAAAATGTGGCACAAAGGGCCGTAATCATCCGCCCTGGGCGGACGAACGAGCCTTTAGCTTCCTGTATCCATAAAAAGCTGCTCCCAAGGCGTTGGATTCATCTCCGGGGTTAGGAGCTATGTGCATATCCTTCACTGATTGTAGTTTAGCGATTTTTTGATTGGCCCGAGTATTTAAGAAGACACCTCCAGCTAACGCTAATTCATGAATTTTAGTTTGGGTTACTGCATTTTTGACCCAAGTCGTCAAACTATCTTCTAATATTTTTTGGGCAGCACAAGCTACGATATCTGGATTTAATCCAGCCAACTTCTCGCGTAAATAAAAATCAAAATGACGCGAGGGGATTTGAGATTTAAACTGTAGCCCTTCTACCCAGATTAATTTTTGCAAAAGCTTAATGATTTTTTGGAAGTTGTGGCGAGCTGTAGCACGGGCCAGTTGCATGACTCGGGCTTCTTCTTTGTGCGGAATAAATCCTAAAAAAGCAGTGATACTGGCATAGAAAAGACCCAAAGAATGAGTATGTGAAGTCTGACTAAGGCAGTGAAATTGCCCATTTTCCACTATATAAACTGCAGCCGAAGTGCCATCCCCGGCACCGTCACATGTTAAAACCAAAGTTGGGTTGGAAGAGAGGTGGGGACGGGAAAAATAAGCAGTATAGGCGTGACACAAATGATGGTCGAGGCGGATGATTTTTTTTGGGTCAAGTTTGAGACTGGTTGCGATATCCCGTATTTGTTGCTCTTGGTTTTGTGGTTGAAAGGCGGCATAGTACAACCTGCGTCCGGTATCGGTGACATAATTAAACCAGGAAAACTGGTATTCCCAGCGAGGCGCTAAGTCACGCCATTTGCGTAAGAGCTTGGGTGTCGTGTCCGGTAGTTCCACGCTTTGGGCAGTCGTAAAATGCGGATAAGGATCGATGTAAGACAGACAGATCAGATTAAGTTCATGAATAGCGATCCCGGCAATCCGGCAGCAATAATGGATCGCGTTTTTGGGGAAGCCGGATTGATTTTTGATTTTGGTAAAGTGGTCTTCACGTGCCTTGGCTACGATTTTTCCGTTTTTAAGCAAGGCGGCTCCCGCACCCAACGCTTCGTTGAGACCCAAGACATAAATAGGTTTAGATTTTTTCCACATGTTTTTTGATAACTTGGGTAAAAATGTCAATATACTTATCGGCAATTTTGGACCAATCAAAGATGTGTTGGGCACGTTGGTAAGCTCGGATCCCCATTCTACGGCGCAAGTCGGGTTTGTCAATCAGGCGTTTAGTAAAAAATAACAACTCGGAAAAATCGCTGGCCACATATCCGGTTTGGCCGGAAATGATGACTTCCGCCGCCGCCGCAAAATTTAGAGCTACTGCAGATTTACTAAAGCTCGCGGCTTCAATGATAGGTAACCCCAAAAACAGGTATTTATCAGCAGTGATATAAATATCTGTTTGTTGATACAGCTTAATTAGTTTTGCATCACCAGGCGAAACGATTATTTGTACTTTAGGATCAAGGGTTTTCAGGTACTTATAATATTGTGATTGTGGCGCAGAGCCTACCAAAGTCAATTTCAAGCCGGGATAAACTATTACCAATTTTTTATACATACCAATCAACAGTTCAAACTGCTTATAAGGAGTAATGCGACTCACCGATAACAGATTAACAGTTGATTTATTTTTCCGATAATCAGATTTGGATAAGTTCACTGCCTGCAAATCAGTTCCCAAATAAATATACGGACACTTCAAGTGGTAGAGACGAAAAGCTTCGAGACTTGCAAAGCGGGAAATCGCAATTATTTGATGAGGTAGATGAATTATTAACCATGTTTTTAGATAAATTAAGAAATTTAAGAATGGTTCTAACAGCCACAATACACGTCGTAAATTCATAAAATGCTCGCCCAGGACATTAAACTGTGTACCATAATATGTTTCAATAAGGGGTATACGAGTTGACCAAGCAGCGATGATAAATGTCAAGATAGTATGGGCGCTAATCACATCGGGTTGATATTTCATCAGCTGTTGTCTGACTTTAACTAAATCTATGAATTTTCCTACGATTGGAAATGGGGTTTGGAAAGTCAGTCTGACGTCGACTCCGGCAGTTTTAAGAAGTTTAATCGTGTTTTGGTCTTGGTTAGTTGAATAACTTATAAAAACGACGGAATGCTTTTTGGCTAGCGCTCGCGCCAAGTCAATTGGAGCCCGCGCCCCGGATTTGAGGTTGCAAATAAGACCGAGAACTGCGATTTTCATTTTTGGATCAAATATAAAATTTTTAAGTTTCCAATGTGCCAACTTTGACTTGTTTTATAGTCTGCAAAGATTTTGGTTAGTGCCAATTCTTTTTGTGATGCAATGGTCCATTTTTCAGTATCTACTAACCACAAACTTTTCTCCCGCGGCGGAAACAAATATTGCCCGCCAATAAATTTACGCGTTGCAAAAGACAAAGGATTGGGAGTGATTAAATAATTGGCCAGCCGGTTTTGAGTATAAAAGTCAAATGAATAATACGTCGAAACCGAAGTATGTACCACAACCGCAGGTTGCTTGTCGATCAGTGACTTCACGAGTTGTAATTTTTCTCCAGCGAAAAAGGGATCAAAAATTTGGATTAAGGTCACTACTATAAGAAGCAATAAAAAGACTTTGGTATAAAACGGATTCGCTAAGTCCAGACCGCGGGCGATGATCAGGAAATACAGTGGACTAAAAATTGCAAAAGCTTTTGGCGAAAAAGCCGGGACAAAAAGTGAACCAGCTGTTAAAAGAAATAACGGAAAAACTAAGATTAACATCGGTTTGTGGGAATAGAAAAAACCTTTGACAAAAAAGACACCCGCAAAGAACACGGCGGCTACAAAAATAAGTTGGATAGATGTTGGTAGATTTGGAAACGCGCGTAATGTAACCTCGCCGATACCGCCCAAAATAGGTGACACCAAACTTGCTGGGAGCGATAGCCAAGTGGGCGGACAGGCACAAGGACTGTGCGGCGTGATTAGGGCCGCAGCCAGCCACGGAGACCAGATAAGAAAAATCAGAGATAAAAGCTGTGTCCATTTAATTGGAGTTAGTTTTTTGGGTTCGGTGAAAACCAGGATCGTTAACGGCAAGAATACTAGTAAGATATAATATTGGGTATACAAACCCAGGATTGACCAGAGGACAAAAAAAACTAGATTTTTTCGGTTGACGGTGGTAGTCAGATCAAAAAACGAGTGGATGATTCCGACTAAAAACAGTCCGGCCAGAGCATGGAGACGAGCTTCAGTCGCTAGATAAATTTGCAGCGGAGAAATCGCGAGCAGGATGGTAGTGACCACGGCAACTCGGTTCGGAAATAATTTTTTGCCAATCAAAAAGGTCAACCAAATAGTAGCCAGGTTAAAAACCAGAGATGGCAAACGCAAAACCAACGGATTTTTGCTCAAAAATAGCAAAAAATGAATTAATAAATAATATAGTGGCGGATTGCTATCGGTTAAGACCGCCGGCCAGATTTGGACAAAAGGCAATTTAGCGATTTCGTAGGTAAAAGCCTCATCAAACCAAAATGCTCGCACAGGTAAATAAAGCAGACGTAATCCCAAAGCTAGTCCTAAAATTAGAAATATAGTTATTGTTGGGAGCGAAAGTGATTTGGATAGGCGAGTTTTCATTTTTTGGTAATCACAAAATGACAGCTGGGTAGATTTTTTAATTCTGGTAAAAATTTAACAACTCGTCCATAATTAACCGGCAAAGTCCATACTCCTTTAAAAATGATTTTAAGTTGGGCTTGGATCAGTAGGTTTTCCAATCTTTTCCAGGTCAGCGGTTGTTCGATTGGCTGCTGTTGTAAACTAATGATGTGGGTGAGTAGGTTGTAAACGATTTGAATAGCGGGAAAAGAGGGCAGTTTGTGAACTGTTAATATTTGGATTTTTGACACGCGGGCCATTTCCGATATCGCGAGTTCTGGATCGGCAAAATGTTCCAGACTACCGGCACAAATTGCTAGATCAAAAGCATCGTCAACAAATGGTAGATGCGCCGCGTCTGCCTGGACTAAAAACTTGGCGCCGCGGTTTTTACTTTTACGTAAAGCATTATAAGCAAATTCGACGCCGACTGTTTCCGAAACCCGACTCTCCAATTCGCCGTCGCCGGAAGCCACGTCGATGGTAGTGTTGCCGCGTGCAAAACAGGCTAAGACCTCATAAACCCCATCCGTCGGCACAGCGAATTTCCGGCGGTGTAACTTTTCGTAAAGTCGGCGTGAGGTTTCGGAAACAGGATGGGGATTGTAAAGCAACTTCCAGACACCTTGTTTGCAACTAAACCCAAAGTCGCAGACAGCACAGTGTTTACGAGTAAGTTTCAGTTTGGTTTTACATCTAGGGCAAGCAAGGGAATCCAGAAATTGAGTTTGCGTCAGCATAAGTGTTTGCGGGCGATAAAAGTCTCATCAAGATGTTGTAAGTTCCACCAGGCACCTTTAAGCAGTGGAATAAATCTGCCATCGCCTAAAAAAAGTCGCAGCGGTACGATGAGTAAAAATTGGATTAAAAAGATACTTAAGACATTTACCCACGGTAAATTTTTTAAGACAAAACGAAACTTGTTTTTGTACCATTGATAATATTTTTCCGGTAAATTTTTGTTCATTGTTTTGGTGACTCCGTGCCAAAAGATGGCTTGAGGTAGATAGACGATTTGTAAACCGCTTTTTTTGATTCTTAATGCTAAGTCATAATCTTCAAAATAAATCAGCGAAAACCCCGGATCCAACAAACCTGCTTGCGTCAAAGCCTTTCGCGAAGTCAGTAAAGCACAACCTTGTAACCAGTCCGGCGATTTGACAAGCTCCGGGTTTGGAGCCGAATAAATATGTCCGGTCCAACGGTTCATCATAAACCCGGCGGTCGAAAGTTTTGCGTGTTGATCCTTACTAAAAATCTTACCCCCAATCAACCCCACTCGCGGATGGTTGACTAGATAGCGCACCAATATTTGAAGTGAGTTGTTTTCAAACATCAAGTCATCGTTGCCGATGAAAATATATTCACCTTTGGCTTGAGCGATACCCAAATTGACAGCTTTAGCAAAACCTAAATTGACTGAATTTAAAATCAGTTTTACGTGGGGATATTTGCGTTTGATCAAAAGAGGTGAACCATCTGCAGAATGATTATCTACGACAATAACTTCCAATTTTGTTTTGGGATAGTTAAGCCGAGCAATCGAAGATAGGCAAGCTAATGGTTCATTGCCACCATTAGCATTGGGAAAAATGATAGAAATAGTTGGTTCGCTCATTTATCATCTATTAAGTTATGTCAGTTTATCATTTAATCTGATAAGTTGAAAAAAAGCAAACTCAATAAACTTGGTTATGATCAATACTGCTGCTGCCAGCGGATCAGCCAGCAACATTGGAAATTTTCTAGCCATGAGTTTCAGTCGAAACCAACCGCTTTGGTGTAAAAACTGTTGCGGATGGTATCTGGCATACACCTGAATATGTTTGGCATAATAAAATTTGTGTTTAAGCTCGCGCCAGAATGAAGTTTCGTAGTGATAAAGCGAAGTACGAGTTCGGCCAATGTTGCCGATTCGACTTACCCGTTGGGATAAATCCCAATCTTCACCCGCGACTAGATTTTCTCTAAACCCGCCGACTTTGAGAAAGACAGACTTTTTAATAAATCTGGCTGCTTCAATAACTGGCTCGTTTAGATAAAGTTGTTTCTCGAGTTTTTTGACTCTAGTAAACCAGCCTTTTCCTTTGACAGTTTCTGGGATGATCACCGCGTCAGCGAGGTTGGTTTGAATAGCTTTAACGCAGTCAGCGATGACTGTTGATGGTAGTTCCATGTCAGCATCCAAGAGCAAAAGATGGCGACCTCGGGATTTAAGTACACCAAAATTTCTTTGTTTACTGCGTTCGCCGGAGTAAGAAAAAACCTGCACCGGAAATTTTTTGACTATTTCCAATGTGGTGTCGGTGGAATAATTGTCGACAATAATGATCTCCAAACTGGTAAAAGTTTGCTTAAGCAAACTTTTGAGTAGACGTTGGATATTCATTGCTTCATTTTTGGTTGCAATCACGACTGACACCAGCGGAGATGAAACACTTTTCTTAACCATACAATTTTCGATTTAAGTCCTTTGTCAAAAGTTGCCAGATCCCGTTAGTCTGCATATAACTGTTTTGACAAATGAGACAAGTGAGTCGGCGATTTATCTTGGTTAATTTGCTGTGACAATTTGGACATTGGAATATCCTTTTTGGTTCGGTTTTTTGAACTCCCGAATTTTTACGAAGTAGACCACTGATACCACCGCCAAACAGAGTTAAGCTAAATTTGCTGGTAAAAGGAAGTTCCAACTTCGATTTAAACTGAGCATTGGTTAAATGCAGATGGCGGCCTACTAAAAATGGACTAATGGTGATTGTGCCATCAACAAATTCCCGAGTCAATTTTTGCCATAAGTTTAAACTGAATGCTTCTTCAGCGATGCCATAGTCGACTTCGCTTTTGCCGATTTCGGAGATAAATGGTAAAAGTAAGGAATATTTGAGCAACTTATTCCATCCGCTGGCCTTTGTAGGTCGGCGAAACAGCCTCAGGTTAAATGTCTGTCTTACCGGTTCTTCGCTAAAAAAGAACCAGCCACCGGGTTTTAATACGCGCCAGATCTCTTTAACCACTGGTAAGGGATCTGGAAAATGATGTAGAGTTTGATAACAAAAAACAAAAGCAAATGTTTGGTTGGAGAATGGGAGTTCATGGGCATCGGCCACAATCCGGATGGGGAATTTAGTAAAACCAAATTGTTTGGCGAAATGCGGCATTGCTTCCAAAGGTGCCCGGGCCAAATCCAAAGCAAAACCCCGCCCGTCAAAAGCTGTTTCCAAAAGACAGGAACGCAATCCGTATTCCGCACCTATTTCCAGATATGGCTGTAAATTTATATTCTGATTTCGCAACTTACGAAAATCAGTTCGCGTCGATTTGATGCGCTTTTTAAGCTCCGCTAGCATTTCTGTGGGCGTATACTCCTCCCGAAAGTGTTTTTCTAGACCCAGATGTTGTTGAGTGATTAAATGACGAAAGTTGACTTCGCCCAGTTTTTGGATCAAGGTTTGTTTGGTCATATTAATAATTTAAATGCTCGTCGGTTTGTAAAGTTGAGATGCGCTTAGATGCCAATTTGGATAAAGGTAAAGAGATGAAACTAGATAAATTATGCGTTAGTTTTGGAAAAAGAATCAGCACAGAAATAACTACCAAAGACAGCAAATTTATATAAAACCAAATCCAGTTCCCGAATCCTCCGGTAAATTCCAATTGCAAGTGTATCTGATTTGGAGTTTGGGGAATAGGGATATACATGAAATTTAAACCGGCCTCAAACACTGGTGCTGCCGTATCATTTATTTTAGCTTGCCATCCTGGATGGAAATTTTCTTTAAAGTAAACTCCATTGAATTTTTTTCCTGTTATTTCGATCTTTTCACTATTGTAGCGGATGACTTGGGCTTGAGGATACAAATTGGGAATGATCACGAGAGTTTCTAAAATGTTTGCAAACAGACTGGTTTCCTCTTGATTTAAATACTCTACAAGATGAAACGGTAAATTCAATCCACTCACAAATAGTCGACCCTTTTCAATTGGCGCATCCACCAAGACCGGTTCCTCATCCTGCCTAAGCAGTACTGTAGTGTTGGCATTCGACTTGCTTGGATCGAAAGTAGAATATTTCCAGGGCTGGTTTTGGTAAAGGAGCGGCGAAAATTGCTGGGGATCAATTTGCTTGACTAATTTGGAGTCAGGGTCAATTTGGAGATTCCAGGCAGAAGCACTTTTTTCTTTAACTCGAGCTAATGGCAAGTCGCTTGGGAACTTGTGTGATAAATTTGGGTTGGACCCGAGTTCAAGAAAAACCTTACCGCCACTTTTAAGATAAGGGACCAATAGTTTTAAATCGCCTTGAAAACGATATAAAAATAAAGAGGGGAATGTGGCAAGTATGGTTGGCGATAGTTTGCTAAGAGAAGTCGGGCCCTTTACAGGAATAAGTTTACTGGAATTCAGGTTTGTCAATGCCAGCGCCCGGATAAAAGTCGAGTAACCAGAATCATCACCAATAAACAAGATCGGCAAAGCTGTGGTCGGTTCGATGATAGGTGAAGTAAACTGCGGTTTTAGTTGACTGATACGATTAGAATATTTTGCATAAAGCTCTTCCTTCTGCAAGTCAGTATGGTATTTATCGTTCACTACAAAACCTATGCCAAAAGCATCGAATAAAAACCGGGCCCGGTTTTCGATGAGTTGGGGTGGGACATTTTGGTTGGCATCAACACTTAAGGCGGTTTGCAAATAATAAGTCCAGTCACTTGATTTGGCGTTGAAGCCACTGGTATATCCCCGTGTGACTGGGATATCACTTATCAGGTTCCACCAGTGGGTGAGAGTGGCGTCATTTGAGTCAAGTCGGTATTGCGGGTTTTCTGGTGTCAACCAGGCTGGTAATTGCTCGTTTTTATAACTTATATCCCGATATTCGGGCAAGATAATTTTATGGATATAATTAGGAGCAGCATTGGGTGGATCTGTCAAAAATTTAGGTATCAGGCTGGCGCTGGTTAGGGAGTTGACTTGCCAGGGCAAAACAAACGGCAAGATAGAAATAAAAGCTGTAGACATCAGCCACCCGAAGTAGCGATTGGCCCGGGTAAGGAGTTTGAAATTCTGAGCTGCAAGTGTTAGTAGTAGCACCAAAACTGCCCAGAACATCCGGCGGGGAAACAAGGAATTTGCCAGCGAATTTAAAAGATGTAAATAAGCCCCAAACGGATAAAGTAAAAGCACAACGGATGCAAATAAAAGTGGCATGGTGGAACGAATGCTTAATGATCGTTTGAAGATACGATAAACTAATTTTGCTCCCAAAACAAAAAGCAAACTAAGTCCTGAGACAATAAACGGTAACCAACCTAGCCACCGCTCCAAATGGAAAGGATATATGCCCCAACACTGCGAATTATCACATGTTGTAGCAATTTCACTAAAGGACATCTGATTAAAAAATGGCCAGAGACCTAAAGTTCCGCTGGCGCTGGTAGTAAAAATGAAGATTAATATTTCGGATACCCGATGGGCGATTCGACTGGTAGAAACAATCAAACTTCTGGTAACTAAAACTACGCTTACCGGTAGTATCACAAATAATAAACTCATTGCCGGATGGTGAATCAGACTTAGACCGCAAATTACTGAGGAAATAAGTAAGTTACGGTATGATTTTGGCAGGTCAAAATGGCGATATAAAAATAAAAGTGACAGTGGTAAATAAAACTGCATGGATGAGCCGGTGATCATCCCGCCGGAAGTAAGTTGGTAATACACTGCTTGTGATGTCAAGCCAATGAGCGTCAGTCCGAGCGCAACAAAATAATTTTTACTGATTTGTAAGTAGAGTAAATATGAAAAAAGATGGAACAGTAAAATAGCAATTACCGAATACCAATTCAGCGCTTGAAGTGGAGTCGCGAAAAAAAGCAATGGTGCCATGAGATAAAAAGTCAGCCACTGATAGCCCCCGATGAGGGGACCGCCCCCGTTCCAAAAAGCCAGCCAGCCTGAAGGAGGTAGTGGCAGGTGCTGGGCAAAATACTTAGCATAGGTAAGTCCGGTATAGTAATCACCCCCGATGGGTGAAGGTAAATGTAAGTACCAATTTGCCAAAATTTGCCACCACAAATAAGTAATCAAACCGAGTGAAATAAATAGTATAATTAGAGACAGAAATGGCAACAGAATTTTTTTTAAGTTGAGATTTGACAGATCCATAACCTTGGCAGCCAAAGAACTAATCACTGCTTAAAGGGTGATTAACCATATGTCGTAAATCGGTAATTAAGCTGGTTGGAGTAAATCTTAACATCTGTTTGACTTTCCCCGTAGACAAAGTCGTATCCAGCGGACGCGGAAAGAAATTTTTGAAGTAGTTACCGGTAACAGGGACCAGAATGGGAGGATTTTTGATGTCAAAAGCTGAAATCAAATTTTGGACGAAAGAATAGCGACTGACGCGATCCTGGCCTCCGACGTGAAAGATACAGGAAGTTTTCATTTTTATTACTTTATCAATTATCTGAGCCGCTCTTAAGGCATATATCGGATTGTAAAAGCGGTCGTTAACCAGATATATTTTTTTTGTGTTTTGTAACCTTTGCAGGTAAAAAATAGCGTCATTTTCTCTAGCGCCGTCAGGTGGCCAGCCAAACATAGTTGCAAATCTGATGATGGTGGCTGATAGTGATTTAGTTTTGAGAATGATTTTTTCCGCTGACAACTTGGTTTTGCCATAAATACTTACAGGGTGGGGTAAAGATGTTTCCCGATAGGGTGCGTTTTGACCGGAGAAGACCTGTGAAGAAGAGGTAAAAATGAGTTGAGTCGGCGAATGACTCAAAATCTGACATAGATGAGATGTAGCATCAATATTGATGATTCTGGTTTCTTTGGGATGAGTTTGACAGTACTCGATATTGGATACTGCTGCAAGATGAATGACGACGTCAGGACAGGTATCAGATATTGTTTTTTCGACTTGGGAAAGATTTGTGACGTCGAGGCTTAAATAACGGATTTGCGGGTGTGATGAAATCACCGGTTGAGGAACTCGGTGGAAGGCAAGAAAAAGTTGAAAACGGTCTGACAATTGTTGTATCAGGTATCGGCCCAAAAGTGAAACAGCTCCGGTGATCAAAATCTTGGTATGAGTTGGCTTACGCATGCTGGCCTATTCTAATCTTTTTTGTAATATTTCGCACGAGGCGTTTGTCACATTAAGCCGAAAAAATGTATATAATGCGGTTCTATTATGAAACTTCAGGTGTTGTTGATTTCGCCTACCGATCCCAACCATCCGGTTGAATACAAATATCTTACCGGGGGCGAAAATACTTATACTCAAACTTTACTTCACTTTCCGCCAGACGGCATCGAATTTACCTATTTTACTCAAGCGTTGAAACTGGGTTGGATCAGTTATCATCCGTTGTACCATTTCCTATTATTTTTGCAAAAAATTAAGCTGTTACCTCCCGGGCCACGAACATATGTGTTTAAAGTCCGTAAACATTTTGACCTGGTTTATGCCCACGCGCACCCAATAAAAATTGTGGGGGAAAAAGTACCGGTAGTGGTTTCTGATAGTTCTTCAAATATCATTTTCCTAACCGAGTATCTCAAACTTTCTTCTTTGGTGATTAAACTCTGGTATATATGCAAAAGATTTGTCTTTGGAGGTTTCGGTATCATTGATTGCGAAGTAAATTTACGGGGGGCACAAGGATTTTTTGTTTTTTCAAAATGGGCTCGCCACATCAAAAAAGAAAAATTTGATCTGTCAAATGTTGAAGTCATTTATCCAGGATTGGCGCAGCCAAGAAAAAAACCAGCGGGCCATAAAAGAAAAATAGACATAAAGTTTTTATTTGTCGGAGTCTGGTTTGAACGAAAAGGCGGACGCATATTGCTTAAAGTTTTTCGAAACTTAAGTAAAACCTATACCAATATATCCCTGACCATTTTAGGCGAGTTACCACCGGATATAAAGATAGGAAAGACAGAACCAATCACACACAAAGATTTTGTTTCTCACTCCAAATTACAGTACTATTTTGCAACTCATGATGTTTTGGTACACGTGCCGATAGAGGTTGAAGGATACGGCATGACAGTGGTCGAAGCAATGGCAAATAGTATGTGTGTGGTGGTCTCTGATGTTTGCGCTTTACCGGAGTTGGTAGAAGACGGTGACAGCGGTTTGGTAGTCAAAGCCAATTCAGAGGTAGATTTGGAAAAAAAATTAATGAGGCTTATTAAGTCTAGTCAACTGCGGTTAAATTTAGGTCGAACTGCCAGAAGAAGGTTTCAAGCAAAATTTGCCTTACGAGTGTTCCAACAGGAGTTGAGAAGTATATTTGTGAAAGCTATTAAATAATTTTGTTTAGCAGCTGCTCCAGTTTTCGCGTTTGCGTAAGCCAGGAGGGAAATTTATTCACCATGATTTGAGCTCTGTTTCCCAATTTTAACCTGAGTCGGCGATGTTGCAACAGACTGGTTAACTCATGAGCCAAAGCGTTGGCAGTTTCCTCTGCCACAACAATTCCGGTAGTTTTATCTTTGACGAGTTCTTTAAGACCATTGACCCGAAAACATACGGTGGGAGTTTGTTGGCTGGCAGCTTCAAGCACGGTTAAGCCAAAACCTTCTTTGAGAGAGGGGTGAACCAAGATCCACGCATATCTCAGTAATTTAAATTTTCCTTTCTCGGACACTTGATGGAGAAATCTGACTCTATTTATCAGACCAAGTTTTCTAGTTAATTGATTTAAGTGGTTGATATAGTGGGTTTTACCCCGGCCGACAATAATAACTTTGAGGCTACGAAACTGTGTTTTGAGTATTTGACATACCTCGAGCAATAATTCCAAGCGTTTTATCGGTGCCAATCGACCTACATATATAAGTGTTGGCTGTTGGGATTTGGGTAGGCGAACTAATGTCGGTGGGTTGATCGTCAAAGGTAAGATAGAAATATTGATTTCCGGTATGCCTTTTTTGATAAGTTCTGAAGCGGTTGAATTGGCATCGGTCAAAAAATGGAGATGACGATAAAAATAAAAATAGATTTTTTCGCTCATGTATCCGATTGTAGCCAAAGGAAAAGAAAAATCAGCAAACCAGATTTCACCGGCAACTTCGTGGATAAAAGCCAGAATTGGTTTTTGGATATAAAGCGGAGTAAAAAAAGGCAGGCCGTGGATCTCATCAATCACAATATCAACTTGATCGCGTAAATGAGACAAGTAAAAAATACAGGCATGTAGTTGGATCGTATATAGATTTCCCAGGCGGATCACTTTTACGCCCGCGATGGTTTCGCGTTTAGCTAAACCGGGGGAGAGACTTGAAATTTGGAAAACCTGATGCCCCAGTTTGACTAAATGCTTGGCATATTCATGAGTAGCAATTTCCGCTCCACCTGCTAATGGATGTCGTAGGTCTTTCCAATTTAGGATAAGAATCCGCATGCCCAAGATTATAGCAGAAGATTTATTAGAGAGATTGCAACAGCGGTTTAAATGCCAGCGCTTTGTCTGTGTTTTCGTGAGTATAAAACTTGAGGATATTTTTACGGTAATAAATAGCCGCAACATCCTGTAGAAAATTTTTGACCGCCCGGATATCAATCGTACTTTGGTTAGCAGGAGAATGATGAATGACTACCGGAACTTCGGTGATATCACTAAATCCCATGATTTGGGCCACTACCAATAGTTCCAAATCAGTGGCGAAACGCTTGATCACCAGTCGTGGAAAAACCTGATTGAGGACATTGCGCCGAAATATCTTTAAACCCACCTGGGTATCTGAAACATTTAGATGGAATAAAACTCGGATGACTACTTTTAGAATCAAGCTGTAGAAAACCCTATTCCAGGGATAATAAATGCGCGAAGCGGGATGGTACTTGGAGGCAATCAGCATATCAGACGAATTATGCAAAAATTGCCGAAGCTTGTTGACAACTTGCCGCGGTCGGATATCCAAATCCCCGTCCAAAAAAACTACCGGGTCACCAATCGACCGGGTAAAGCCAGTCTGCAAGGCAAATCCTTTGCCGAAATTTTGCGAGTAATGCAAGATTTGTATCTTCTTTCGAACAGGGTAAGCGTTTCTGAAATTTAACGCCGATTTTAGGGAGGTGTCAGTAGAACCATCGTCGACTAAAATGATTTCGTAATCCCGTAAACCCTGTCGAGAAAGTTCCTGTGTCAATAAAAATAGAGCCTTAGCGAGAATTTTACCTTTATTATAAACGGGAATGATAAAAGAAATCATTAATTTCACTATGCCATTTGTGTCCCTTGGCTGTCAAGAGTAAAATGTAATTGTGCCACCGAATTTGTGCAATATTGAGTCGGTCAAATGTTGCGGATCTGAGATAGTTGGGTATAAATCTTCTTATTAACACTATCTGTTTATTGGCTTTGACTATCAGGAGACCTGAATGTCTGTTGGGAATTATCAAGAACTAAAGCTTCTAGATCCAAATAAGTGCTCTTTGAAAGCTCGATGTTTACTCCCGGCCAATTGTCGGATCTATTTTTGATAACGACTACTCGTTTTGGGTCGGTGTCCTCTATAGGAGTTGGAAAAAGACTGTATGCCCGATATATCCAGTCCCAATTCCGGTAATGGTAGCTTTTGACCGCCGGACGGAAATACAATGTATATAGCTCGGTCCAACCTCCTCCATGGATATAAGGGTCGTTTGAGGCGTACAGAGAAAATTTCTCATTACCGATAGCATCAGTAGTGTTTTTGATGAGGTTTATCTTTTGATAAAGCGGATATTTCACTTGAGAGTTAACTAGGGTATAAAGATTCACGCTAAAATAAAAAATTAACCATGCCGCCATTAACCACTTAGCTCGTTGTTCAATCCAAACTAATACCTGAGCTACCAAAACGATGAAAATCGGGTAAAATACCATAAAATAATGTTGGAAGAAGTTGCCCCTGAAGACGATATTGTAAAAATAAAGACTGATAACAAAGGCAAACACCATGATCCACAACAATCGCATTTTCCAGACTGGGGGTTTTTTGGAAAAAAGCCAGTATAAACTTATGCCAAGCATGATCACAACCATCAGTTGTGTTACCGGTGTAAACAGTGCAAGTGGAACATCGCAGTAACAAAAATTTTGCTCAATAAATTTGCTGGGAGCTGTAAAAAGGACCCGGGTTAACACTCCGATCACTTCTGCCGGTGGATAAAGCTTGCCGTCGGTGGGTAACATATCAGGCCTTATGGGGCGAGCCAAAGATCGCACAATCGCTTTCGAAACTACTCCGTGATAACGCACTTCGGCCATTAAAAAAGGCATTATAAATATTCCCAGTATCACCAAACCTGCTGCTGTGTATTTATTTTTGAGTGAGACTTTAAAAAATGCTAAAGTGATCAAGATCGCTACTACCAACGCTATGAGTGATGCGTCTTCGTGAAAGGCAAAGCCAATTGGGAAAGCCAAAAGCGGAAGAAATCGATAGTCCTTTTTGATCACTTTCATCAAACTCCACAATGTCAACGCCGACAAAACCGGATTTAAGGTCAGATGCACCAAGCGGCGGTCGAATAATGAAATAAAGAATGAAGTTGCATACAAAAAACTTGCCACCAAACCAAGTTTTTTGTCTCCGATCTCGGATCCGGCTTTATAAACCAAAAAAGTGGTGATCACTCCTAAGACTGAAGCAATTGTTTGAAGATTTACCAAGTCAAACTTGGTCAAGTAATAGAAAGGGGTCAAAAAATAGTGATAAAAAGGTCCTAGCCCAAACCCCAAACTGGCATTTTGTACTAAAAGTGTGGGTGAACGATCCCAAATGATATGTCGAATGGTAGCAGTGAGCACTTCTTCATCCCCACTCCAATACTGAAAATCGTAAAAGTTATAAAAACGGAAAAATATTGCCAGTGCAATAATAAAAACTAGAAGTCGATGCTTAATGGCCAATCCTCCCTACCATATTATAAACAAGAATGATAAAGGAAATCATTAATCTCACTATGCCATTTGTGTCCCTGGGCTGTCAAGAAAAAAAAGCTGATTGAGGTACTAGATTTGAGCTGAAATTGGTGAAAAATCTAACTGCTAGGTTTTATTACAATTGAGTTTTCCAGAATTGCAAGGCAGGAACAGATATTATATGATCGGGAGATCAAAATTTGACCGAGAGAATAATTTTATGAAACTCGTCCAAAAAGCTTGGGTGAATTGGAAAAGACTGACGACCAAAATTGCAGTTTGGCAAGCGCGTACTTTATTGACTGTATTTTATTTCTCCATTTTACTTCCTGTTGGATTAATAGCGCGTTCATTTGATCTACTCCAAAATAAGTCAAAGGTAAAGAACACTTGGCAAATGAGAACGAAGATGCAAGATACACTAGTGACACTTCAAGACCAAGCTTAATATGTATATCTTAGGAATTTCCTGTTATTTCCATGATGCTGCGGCGGTTCTACTCAAAGACGGCAAAATCATCGCCGCCATTGAAGAAGAGCGGCTAAGCCGTCACAAGCACGATGCCGGATTTCCAAGTCGTGCTATTGACTTCGTTTTAGAACAAACAGGGATTAAGCCGCAAAACCTGGATTATGTCGTGTTCTATGAAAAACCGTTTCGCAAGTTGCAGCGAATTTTTTATTCGACTATTGTTAATTATCCTAAATCCGCCGCTGCCTTTGCCGAAGCAATGCGCGTTTGGTTGACCCAAAAACTTTGGATCAAACAGGAAATTGCCACTCATTTGGGGATCGCTACCCAAAAAATTCTTTTCACCCAACACCATTTAGCTCATGCAGCGAGTTGTTTTTACCCGTCGCCGTTTGTTGAGGCGGCCATTTTGACTGTAGATGGCGTTGGTGAATGGACAACTACATCAACTGGAATTGGTATCGGTAATCATATTGAATTAACCAAAGAAATCAGATTTCCCCAATCTCTGGGACTTTTATATTCAGCATTTACTGCCTGGTTGGGTTTTGAAGTCAACGAAGGTGAGTGGAAGGTGATGGGGCTGGCTCCATACGGACGACCCCGTTATGTGAATAAAATTTGGAAAATGGTGAAACTAAATCCGGATGGCAGTTTCTTTCTTGATTTAGACTATTTTGCGTTTCAGTATTCGGATACCCAATCATTCTCAGACAAGTTTGTGAGTTTGTTTGGTAAACCCATTGAAAGGAATCAGGCGCATTTGATTTCCGAAAAAGGGGCGGATGTGGCTGCCAGTATTCAGGTGGTGACTGAAGAGATTTTATTGAATATGGCAAAAAAATTACAGCAGGAAACGCAGTCAAAAAATTTATGCCTGGCCGGTGGAGTGGCTTTAAATTCAGTTGCTAACTACAGACTGCTAAAAGAGAGTGGATTTAGTCATATTTTCGTACAGCCGGCAGCAGGTGATTCAGGCGCAGCTTTGGGAGCAGCCCTTTATGTGTATCATCAAGTCACTCGCGATAAAAGCCGTTTTTTACAAAGTCATAGTTATCTGGGAATTGAATTTGCAAATCCGGAGATTAAACGGTTTTTGAGAACTCAAGCCATTGATTATCACTTTTTTCCGACACCAAAATTGCTGGATTATATCGCAGGGCAAATCGCCCGGGGCCGCGTCGTGGGTTGGATGCAAGGAAAATGCGAATGGGGACCGCGGGCTTTGGGGGCAAGGAGTATTTTAGCTGATGCCCGAAATCCCAAAATGAAAGATATTATAAATAGCAAGGTCAAGTTTCGTGAAGCTTTTCGTCCGTTTGCTCCATCAGTGCTGGCTGAAAAGGCGCATTTGGTTTTTGATCTACCCCAAAACACCAGAGACTGGTGGCCACTTAGATACATGCTGTATGTAGTACCGGTAAGGACAACTTGGCGGAAAAAAGTTCCGGCGATCACCCATATTGATCACACGGCCAGACCACAGCTGGTTGACCGCAAAATAAATCCCCTATATCACAAGCTGATCCGCAAGTTTTATCAAAAAACCGGGGTACCTCTGGTTTTAAATACTTCATTTAACCTCAAAGGCGAACCCATCGTAGCGACTCCGACGGACGCCTATTCCACATTTTTACGTTCCGGGATTGATATTTTGGTGATGGGAAATTACGTCTGCGAAAAAGAAAGAAATAAATAATCTTCAAATTTTCTAAAAGCCTGTTTAGAAACCCGCAAAATTAGTCTAATTTTATACTTGCGTTTAAAGCAAAAAATCCCGATGTGTCAAGCCAGTACACTTTCGATGTGTTCGCCTATGCAATTTATCCTCATCTATCACTTGGTAACTGGATAAAAACTCCGGATTTGATATACACTAATGTTATACCCATGTCAAAAGGGGATTTTCGTATGGTTAGAAACTTATTTATAAAACATATTTCCCCTCATACAGAAAAACTGACTGTATTGTTTCTTTTTATGTGTAGTATTCTTCTGGGAAGCTTTTTAACCAGGTCGTGGCCATTTCGAAATGATGTCAAAATAGTTATAGGTTCTGGTTCAGGTACCGATGCTCCTACACAACTAGCGCAGTATAAGTCTGACGGATCAACTAATATCAGTACCGGTGGAACCACTGATGAAACAACTGTTGTTCTATCTATGAGTATGACTGATCCCGATAATCCAGCCAGTGTCCGTCCGCAGATTGAGATACGAGCGATCGGCACTGATTTTACGGGATCACCCACCGATCAAGGCGGTGTCGTTTCGTATACGGGTACACCTCTCACAGGCTCTGTGACTGTATCAAGTTTATCAAGCGGAACAAGTTATCACTGGCAAGCACGCGTTTGCGATAGTGCAAGTACTTGTTCTTCATGGGTTACCTTCGGCGGTAATTCTGAATCCGAGTCTGATTTCCAAGTTGTAGGGGGAAACTCTATACCGAACACTCCCTCAAGTCTGGGGCCAGCAGACAAAGTCTCCGGTCAAACTACTACCAATACTACACCTACACTAGAATTTTCCCTCTCTGATCCAGATACTGCCGATCAGCTTCGTTACTGGATCCAGATTGATGATTCAAGTGATTTTAGCTCATTACTCGTTAGTTATAGATCTGCGACGCAAGCACAAGGCTCACGCAATTTTATTGTCGGTCAAAGTGTGAGCGGAGGAACATATGTGGTTGGTAGTCAAGGACAAACACTTGTCAACGGATCATATTATTGGCGAGTAAAAGCTGTCGATGCCAGTGGAGCTGAAAGCGGGTTTGTTACTGCCAATAGTGGTGCGGTGGCCTTTATCGTTGATACAAGTGGTGGTAGTGGTACTTTGGCGTTTAGTCTGACGTCTCCGGTTGATAACAGTTATGTTAACGATGAACGACCTGATTTTGCTTGGAGTCCCACGAGTGATGACGGTTCGGGAACTTCGCAATATAAAATGTCTGTCGCAAATACGTCAGCTCAAGACGATTTTTCTATCGATAGCATTGCTCCTGCTGGATCGAGTAGCGTCGTCACCGGGAGATACACTGTCAGCTATCAGGGGTTTTATGACGGAAGTACCGGCAATAATAATATTTCAGTAGTCACTTCTTCAAGTTCGGAGTGGCCAACTACGCAAAATGACGGCAAGATAAAAGAAGGCAAACGCACTTGGACTATTAATGGCAAAAAAAGCGATGGGACATCCTTGTCTCATTCAAGCACTGTAAACGTTGACTTGACCAAGCCTACCGTCACGGTCTCAAAACTGACATATTCGACTAGTTCAGTCACGGTGGAAGGAAATGTTACTGATACCAAAAATGGCAGTCTAGCAGATCAATCTGACTATATCCGGAGCGACCCAAAACAAGCAGTCATTTCTATAACCCAAGGAACAAGTATAATTTCCCAATCCACAATTGATTTACAACAGACATGTAATTATTCAGATACGACCAGTACCAGTCTCATCTGCTCATTTTCGCAGACCTTTAACCAGACCTTTGATCCAAGCACGTATACATTTTCGGTTACAGGCACTGACAAGGCAGGAAATCAGTCAACATACCAACAGACGCTCGCGATAATAAATGCTTCACCCACGACACAAACGCAGGCAAGTCCTGCAACCGGAACACCGTCTCCAAGTCCTATTTTGGAACCGACCCTGATTACAAATATCAAAATCAGCAGTATTGGACTCACTACGGCGCAAATCACCTGGAACACCAATCATCCCGCCACCAGTAAAGTCAATTATGGTCTTTCTCCAGAATTTGAACACAGTGTCTATGACGGAACACTTGTCATTGAACACAAGATGCAACTAAAAGATCTTTTGCCTGATACTAATATTTATTTTGAAGTCATCTCTCAAGGCAACACGACTGTTTATGATGCCTTCCGTATATTTCGCACGAAAAAGGAATTATCAGAGCTTACTCCCATACAAGCGGTCAGTGAAGTTCAGACTCAACTCCAATCCAATCCCACGATCAAACAAGCAGCTGAAACGACTTCTACAGTTGTGGGTGTTGGAGCAGGTACTGCAGCTCTCGGTAGTTTCATCCAGCTGATTTTTGGAACAGGTGGGCTCACAAGTGTTGGGTTGAGTCAGGGAATTGCGAACTTGGTCAGCTCTCTGCTTCTGTCTTTGGGAATTATCAAAAGACAGCGAAAAAAGACGCATGGAGTAGTCTTTAATGCTTTAACCGGAGATGGAATCCCTGGGGCTTATCTTATCTTTCACTCAAAATCTGGTAATTTACGCTCTACGATCACCAACCGGGATGGCCGGTATACGGTCACACTGGTTCCTGACCTTTATACTGTAAAAATTATCAAAGAAGGTTTTCGTATCGCACCTGAACCTAATAAAAGTGCTTATGCCTATGGATATGCAAATTTGTTTAATCCGACACAAGGTATTACAGTAGCGAATGAGCCATTTACTAATATGGCGATTGCTGTTGAACCAACGGTTATTGCCAATACATTGAGGCGTTATTGGCGAACTATTCAAACAAATATAACTGGTCTGGTCTATAAAAACTTTTATGTATTTATTTTTATAGGACTTCTTCTATCAGGATTTGCCACGTTTATTAAACCGTCAATTATTAACGGCATTTCGTTTTCGCTTCTCTTTATGGGATTGTTTATTCAAGTTCTTGCGTCATTTAATAAAACCAGAAATTATGGTGTTGTCGTCAACGCACGAGGAAAACCGAGCCCATATCTTTCTCTAGACCTCTACCGTTGGAATGGGCGGGCCTGGGATATTTATACTCATCAGACAACTGATGCCCAAGGAAGATATATCCTAACGCCGGAAGATGGGTATTATTTTATGAGGTTACTTTCGTCTGCCAAACAAATTCTCGCGCAAAAACAATTTATGGTTAACAATGTTTTTCCAGCGATCAGGGAAAAATTTGTTATTCCACTTTAGAGCCAGTCGAAGTGCAGGGCCGTGTCTGATGTTCGCACCTTTTACGCACAAAATCAACAAAATTTGTTTATTTTTCAGGCTTAAAAAGCAACCACTCATAAAGAGGAATTACTTGAATTTTAAAGCCCTCAGATTCTATTAACTCCTTATCACTTTCGGTAATGATTAGCAGTTGACTCGGATTTTTTTGTTCTTGCGCCGCTGTCACTAAAGCATTCACTTCTCTATTTTTCGTCTCATCCGTCAACTGTTTTGTTACTTGAATAAACAGTTGGTCTTTGGGAATAAAAAAATCAACTTCTTGTTCTTGACCGGTTTTGTAATAATATACGTTCTTTTGTCTTCTTAGCAGTTCCAAATATACCACGTTTTCCATAAACTTACCCGAGTTTGGCGAAAAACTAAAACCCACTGATTTGGTCAGTCCAGTATCAATACTGTAAATTTTTTTAGCAGCTATCTGCTGTTCTTTAACTGAGTATGCATATTTGTTAACTACAAAAAACAACCAACTGCTTTCTAAATAATTTATATAATTTTTGACCGTGTTGACACTCCCTAATCGTAACAAGTCTTTAATTTTGTTAAAGGAAATCAAGGCCGAGGTATTGCTGATCAGATATAGGGATAATTCCTGTAGACTTTTAACGTTGTCCAACTTGTACCTTGTGGCAATATCACGATACAAAACGTCGTCGTACAAAGTCTTATGAACTTCCAATTCCGGATATTTAAGTGCATCTGGGATACCACCTAGGGCAATATAGTCATTAACCAATTTGAGTAATTTGCCTTTTTGAGCGGTCGTAAATATACTCGAGTTGTCCAATGTAACTTCTTTAAAGCGCAAATATTCACGAAAAGAAAACGGAAAGACTTCCATACGAAATGATCGGCCGGTTAAGCGAGTACCTAATTCCTGGGACAATAAAGAAGCATTAGAACCGGTTATTATAAACTTATACCCTTGGTCATACAGCCTTCTGATAAACCGTTCCCATTGAGGTACATTTTGGATTTCGTCAAAGATAAATATTTTTTTTTCACCATACAGGCTGATTAAACCTTCATAAAGAAGATCAAAATCTTTGACACTAAAATTTAGTAGTCGCTCATCCTCAAAATTGACAAAATAATAGTCCTTTTTGAAGTAAGTATCAGCTATTTGTGATAGAAGCGTTGATTTTCCCACTCGCCGCAGTCCAGTAATCACGGTAATTTGAGGTGAGTCCATAACTGGTTTTAAACTACCTAATATCTCTCTTGGGACTCCCCGGTCCTTGACCAAAAAGGCCTCATATTGTTCTTTCAGAACTGAGGCTAATAATTCCTTGGTAAGAGTGGTCGGTTGTCCAATTGGCATGCATGTACTATAATACCATTTGTTTTCATTGTCAATGAAAACTTTAGGTAGGTAGTTTTCAGTATCGTTGAAAGCTTTTAAAGCAATAAAAATACTGTAATTATGATTACAATCATTCCTGAACAAATAGCTTTGTATCGCTCCTTTTTTAATACCCGCACAGATGTATTTGCTAAATATTGGGTAGATTTGTCAGGTAAAAAGTCCGGGTATTCACCAGTTTACCGTTTGAACCAGTCACCACAAGCATTAACTGATATGGTTATTATCTCCCATTTGCAAGGTAACCAAACCATCGGTGTATACCCTCTGTTTCCAGATAATACAACAGCCTTTTTGGCAATTGATTTTGATGGCAGTGAGTGGTTAAAAACAATCCAACATGTAGTAACTGTTACCCAAGATGACAAAATACCCATAGCAATTGAACGCTCCAGGTCAGGCAATGGAGCTCATATCTGGTTTTTCTTTACTAATCCGATTCCAGCCTATCTTGCCCGGCAGTTTGGTAGATTTATTCTTAACCAATCAGGCATCACCACTCGCAAAACCTTTGACCGGCTGTTTCCCAGCCAAGACGAACATACCGGAAAAGGTTATGGAAACCTTATCTGTTTACCGCTCCAGGGAAAACTAGCCAGCGAAGATAAAACTGTATTTATCACTCCTAACGGTAACACTATTCCTGACCAGTGGCACTATTTAGCCCAAATCAGGAAAATATCGGTAACTGAGATCCAACAATACATCAGTAATTCCAATAAGCCGGTTATCTTTAACAAAGAGCAAATATCTGCACCGCAATCAAATCAAGCTACTCATCAAACCATCGAAGAGTCTAACGAAACTCAAGTAGTTACTACCCAAGGCCAACAAACCAAGTTGATACTTGGTTCGCAGATATTTATCCCAAATATTTACTTACCCGATAAACTACATCGCTTCCTCAAAAGCGAACTCAATTTCCCCAACCCTGAATACTTTACCAAAGAACGGTTTGGTTATTCTACCTGGCAAACACCACGGTTTATCAAAACTATTGAAGTGCATCCCGATGGCATAACTATTCCGTTGGGATTATTGGATCAAGTGATGAAATTTATTAACCAAGAACAATTGCAGGTGGAAATTACCGATAAACGAATTACTACAAAACCAGTGAGTTTCCCCTCAACTATCAAATTACGAAAAGACCAACAACAGATTTTACATGAATTGCTCACCTTTGACCGTTCAATTCTTCAAGCTCATCCAGGATTTGGAAAAACTATGGTGGCTTTGTATCTGATGAAGAAACGCCGGCAAAAAACCCTGATTATTGTCCATACAAATACTCTCCTTTATCAATGGCACAAGCGCATTACTGAATATTTTTCGCTTAAGAAAGATGAAGTCGGAATAATTGGTGATAACAAATGGAATATTGGTAAAAAGGTAACCATTGCTTCCTATATGACTTTGAGCCGGCGCGGAGTGAAAGAGATTAAGGATAATTTCGGATTCGTAATTGTTGATGAGTGCCACCATGTGCCGGCTAACACGTTTAGTACTGTAGTCAAACAATTTCCGGCTAATTATATGCTTGGATTGACAGCTACCACCTATCGTAAAGACAAGCTGGAAAAATTGATGTTTTTGTATATTAGCAACCATACAGTACCAGCTAAAGAGCAAACCCCATCAAAACAACCGGAATTATCCTCAACAGTCGAAACACAACTACTTACCCGCAAAACTGAGTTTGAGATACATAGTAAAGTGGATGATTTTCAGGAAATCAGCCGCTTTACTATTGTTGATGATAAGCGGAACAACCAAATCACGAGAGATATTGCTGAGGTTTTGGCAACCGGTGCTAAATGTCTCGTCCTGACCGAAAGGCTTGAACATTCGGAAAAACTATTGGAATTGGTTCGTACTAAAACAAAAGGCATTCATGCTGCAGTAGCCACCGGTGTCATGACTAAAAAACAGCGCGAACGGATCACGAAGCGGATGAGCCAGGAACGGTTCCAACTCCTCATTGCTACCGGAAAGCTCATCGGAGAAGGCTTTGACTGGCCGGCTGTTTCCCACCTGTTCCTGGCTTTTCCGTTTTCCTGGAAAGGTAGATTGATACAATATGTGGGTAGAGTGCAGCGAAATTCTGAGGGGAAAATTCTAGCCGTAGTTCATGATTATTTTGATGACAAAGTCCCTATGCTCAAACTAATGTATTTCAAACGTCTACGTACCTACCGTAGTTTAGGACTAACCAAAATCGGCAATCCTCAAAAACATACCAGCCTACCCGAAAACCAGCTGAGTCTGTTCGGATGATACTTTTTTACTAAAAATGTCTGTGCATAGGTTAAAATACCAGTATGGTTAAAATTAAAAGGCAAAAGCATTTAACTAGGTCTCCAATTATATATGGTGGTGACTTACCAATTTCACCTGATACTAACTCGGAATATATCTCTTACCATAATGAAGTAAATCTTAATGACTACGACTATCAAAAGGTAATCACCGAAAGTGAACGTACACTCTTTGAGCTCAATACGCCAAGGGAAATTAAGAAAAAACTGCTGTTTCTGCTTGGAGGTTTTGCAACAGTAGAATGCTATAAACTACTCAAGAAATTTTTTGAAAATGGAAATAGCGAGCTTAAACCATGGGCAACGCTTGCGATGCAGGATCTGCGCTTCAAAATTGAAAATGAAATACGTGAAGAAGAGATGGATATGATTATGACAGGACTTGGAGGAATGAATAACAAACTCCGTTTTATGGTAGTTGTAAGTTCCAAAGCTGGAAAACCTTTAACGGTCACTCATAAACGAATTATTGAGAAGGAATTATATAAAACAGCTAAACAACATGATTCTGAAGTTGAGCAAATTGAATTTGGGAGAAATTATGCTTTAATAACCATCTTAATTTCTTTTGAAGTTGCGCCGCAAACGCCGATGGATGCGTTACTAGATGTAGTAAGTACAAAAAGACATATACTTCGGTATCATTTCATGATAGTCAATACACATAAGATTACAAAAAAGGAAATTGAGGAATATTTGAATCTGGATGAAGTAAGAAAATTATGAACCTGAAACAGCATTTGAAATCTTTATCGAAAGACCAACTTATTAAGGAAATTCAAACGCTTTCCACTAAATTTCTTCAAGTTAAACAATATTATGAACTAAGGATTAAAGAAAACACAAGTAATGAAATACTTGCAGTATACAAAAAACGGATCAAGGAGGAATTTTTCCCAACTCATGGATTTGGAGATGGCAGACTTTCAGTTGCGAGAAAACCGATCCAAGAATACAAAAAAATCGCTACCGATCAATTAGAAATTATTGATTTGATGCTCTATTACGTTGAGATCGGCGTGAAATACACTCGCGCCTATGGTGATATTAATGAGCAGTTTTATAACAGCATGGAAAATATGTACGAAAATGCTTTGGGACTTATTTAACAAACGAACATGCATAATGACTTTTACAATCGTTGTAAAAAGATTGTTACTGATACTGAAGGTATAGGGTGGGGATTTTATGACAACCTTTCTGCTTTATTCAAAACATATTTCAAAAAATTCGAATCCTAGTCAGAGTCACGAGTTTCGCACCTGATGTAGTTTGATGTACACTTAAAGGATGGCTAAATCATTGTGTACAAAAGAGCTGTACTCTACTTTTCTTCGGGTAACCAGTTTCATTGCCAGGCTCGCACGAGCCGAGCTCAGAGAAATCATATTGTCCTCTCGGTACTTACCTGGATCAAACAAGCTGCCCTACGAAAGCAATACAATATTTCCTTTTATCAACAACAGTGGAACACCATAAAAGATACTATTGCCCTGCAACTGAAGTATGAATTAATTCCTACCTAAGTGCGAAACTCGTGTCCTCAAGCGCTTTTAGCATCAATTGTTTATTTGAGTACATCATGTATGGTTATTATTGGGTAGTCTTTATACCTGATCGAATACTATTCGATTGAGTTCTGATTGCGGTGCTAACTTTTTAACCGTTTGTTCCACCTGTCTTTTGTCCACATGAGCGGCAATAACCACAGCTCCATAGAGGGCGAAATGCAGCTTTTTCAAACCTAATTTACGGTATTCTTTTTTGTACGTTTTTGCTTCCAAAAGACCACGGTGATAAAAGTAGATTGGTAAATACAATGCAGGTTTTTTATGGATAAGATCCTCAAGTTCGTCACGATACATATCTAAGTTTTTTGCAGATTGTAGATAAAACTTGATTTGGGCAATCTGTTTATCTTCTTTGGTAACTGATTTCGTAAAAGGCAGTGAAGTTATCAAGCCATAGGTAAGTTCTGCCTGCTGACAAGTTTCATAGATGTCCCGACTTATGTTTCGACCAAAATATATAGTAGAAGCATAGTAAAGCCCGCACGTTGTAATTACCCCCTCAAATGGTAAAAGGACAGTCTCAACTAAAAATGGCAGCGTTTGTCTTGGCCACATCTCTTCAAAAGCGCTTACAAGTCCTTTTATCAAATACGCTTTTTCATCATGGCCATACGTTAAGAATACCGCTCCATCTTTGAGATATTTCACAATATAGAATTTGTCTTTGTAATGATACTGCTTCCATGAACGAATAATTTCGGATTCGTGCTTGTCCAGATTTCTCGTTACGAGGAATTCATCAAATACGTTCGGATGAGTCCATATGAATTTAGCTATTTTGCCTGCATCTTCAGTTTTAATACCTTGATGAAAATCTTTGCCGAGCATAGTTGGAGCGAGTTTATATTTCTCATTTGTATTTTGAAGCAATCCAAACCATAGGTGATAAAAACGCGTTATTTGATCAGGCGTAAGTTGTGAAGATTGATTTACCATATTTAAATTTATCCCCTGTTTTCCCATTGAATTGGATGGTCAAAAATCAGAGAAAAATTCGAATCTCAGCCTGAGAGATTATTTTTAGATTGTTATGACAAGCCAAATTTGATGTGCTGAGGCTAGGATTCGCACCTAGGTAGCCCGTTAGGGCGATCCCGCCTTCATTTAAAGTGTGCCAGGGCTAGGATTCGCACCTAGGTAGCCCGTTAGGGCGACAGTTTTACAGACTGTTGCGATTGACTGCTCCGCCACCCTGGCACTATCAGTGATTGGCGGGATTGCGATTGACTGCTCCGCCACCTCAGCTTACCCTTATTTTAACAAATACGGTACTAATTAACCACTCTAAACGGGTTAAAATCACCCGATTGCAAATATTGAGTCAATACGATATATTTGTCTTTTCAGTATGATGCTATGAAAAAATGGCTTGGGTTAATCTTTACGGCAATACTAGTATTTGCATTTGTATTTTTGGTCGGGACGAAACCGGCAGAGGAGGTCAAAGTGGATACTGAACCCGTTAATTACAAACAATGGGGTAGCCCGCCGGAAATGAAAATTGACATAGCCAAACAGTATTGGGCTATTATCGATACTTCCAAAGGCACCATTAAAGCTGAACTGTTGGCAAAAGATACCCCGCAAACAGTAAACAACTTTGTCTTTTTGGCCAGGGAACATTTTTATGATGGCGTCCAATTTCACCGGATCATCAAAGACTTCATGGTCCAAACAGGCGATCCCAAAGGCGATGGAACCGGCGGACCGGGATACGAATTTGCGGATGAAAAAGTCACTCGGGATTATAAACGGGGAACGCTGGCTATGGCCAATAGCGGACCAAATACCAACGGCAGCCAGTTTTTTTTCATGCACCAAGACTACAATTTACCCAAACAATACACTATTTTTGGTCAGATCGATCTGACCGATGCGGAAAGCTTGAAGACATTGGATGCGATCGCAGAAACGCCGGTTGAAGCTGGCGCGGGTGGAGAAAACTCCAAACCCAAAGAGATAGTTGCAATTAAAAGTGTAACGATTGAAGAAAAGTAAACAGGTAACTCCTCTTTATCTCCTCTTGTGAAGAGGAGAACCTACAAGTATAGTTAGTAGTAATTCCCCTCTTCGCAAGAGGGGTTAGGGGAGTTTCCAAATGCAACTGCCCATAAATGCTCCTTCACTAAAGGAGAATAGAATAAAGCTTCGTAAAAACCAAACTCATGTTGAATTTCTTCTTTGGTCAAAACTCCGAAATAAACAACTATTAGGGATCAAATTTTATCGTCAATATAGCATTGGTTATTACATTGTTGACTTTTATTGTCATCAATATAAGTTGGTTATTGAACTTGATGGAGGACAACATAACGAAAAGTCTCGAAAAGCTTATGATGATAAACGAACCCAGTTTCTTAACGGGCAAGGAATTGTAGTTCTGAGGTTTTGGGATAATGATGTCATTAATAATATTAAAGGTGTATTGGAAGTAATTAAACGACAAATTGAGGAAAGGAACTCACCCTGATCCCCTGCCTGTCGGCAGGCAGGTCTCTTGCCAAGAGAGGAAATTACTTTTATTTACTCAGTTCTTTGAGGCGTTTTTTGAAATAATCCACCCAAGGGACCACGGAGGGATCCTGTTGGTAAAGCAGTGACAAATACATGGTCATAAATGAGCTAAACCCAATCAACTCCAAAGCCTGTTCAATTTTGTTTTGTCCTTGCAGTTTGTATTCCAATGTTTGTAGACCATTTTTTTCCACCACCTCGCGGGTGATGTCAAAACGCACCTGGATACGTCGGTCATAAAGTGAGGACGTGAAGAATACAAATATGCCAATTTGCTTTAAAACTTCAGGAAACTTCAAGCCTTCCATCAGATGATGATTCAACTCCGGAATATAGCGGTATGAGGAAATGGCTTTGGCCGTTTCATTGGTTTGGTTTCCCATAGCATTGCCAATGCCTTGCAAATGTTCTGCTGTGACGTAATAAGGGTACTTACCGAACAAGTTTTGGGCCATATGTTTGGCCGGATTTTGGATCGTCGGGATAGACTGATGAAAATTCACCAAGAGCTGTGGCAGCTTATTTAAAGCCTGGTCAACTTTTTGCGGCGAGATTTTCAAAAAGGAGCTGGCATAGAGTAAACCCATGTGTCCGGCAGTCATGTAGCCAACACCGATTCGCGGCTGCCCACTGGGATTGTGTTTAGCATCAAAAATATAGGCTGGCAACCGATGGCTCTTGAAAAACTCGGCCAAAGGTCCACCGAGACAAAGACCGGTAATTTTGGCACCCATTTTCTGGGCTTCCTGACCGCAGTAAATGACTTCTTCGGTAGTCCCGGAATAAGAAGACAATATCACGAGCGTCTCGGACGAGACAAATTTGGGTAAGGTATAATTATCATTTATCACATAAGGTAAATCAATTTCTTCTTTAAACAATTCTTTGATGATGATCGGAGTAAAGCGTGAACCACCCATACCGCAAACTAAAATATTTTTTACTTGTTTATATTCGGCCGGGAATTTGAGCATTGAAGCTTCGGACCAAGCCTGTAGGCACTGATCCGGAAACGCGGTAATTGACTTGAGGACAATTTCACCGTTATGCGTATTTTTGACGACTTGAGAATCGTCGAGATTGACTTGTGTCATAATTTAACTTGGATTGGGCGGCGTTGCTGATGGTGTGGGTAAAGATGAAGGAGCTGCTGGAGTGGCAGAGGGGACGAACAAGGGTGTAAGCGAAGATCGAGGTGGTACTACCGGAACTTTCAATTTTAGATTAGCATTGGGATACGGTGTTTTAGCCTTTTGGGTAGTGACGAAAGTAAAGGCAAATACCCCACCAGCTACAAGTAAACCAATCACTGCAAAAATCAGAATGCCATTTGATTTGTTTTTTTCACTTGGAAGCATACGTTGGTAATAGCTTAATTGCAATTAAGCTTCTTGTCAAGCCATTCTTTAAGTAGTGGGAAAAGACAAAGTAAATCTTGTCCCTTGATTGATCTGGCTTGCGACGGAAATTTTCCCGTGGTGGGCATCCACGATTTTTTGTGCGATGGCCAGGCCTAAACCCGCGCCTTTGGTGGAAATTTCTTGCGGACGGAGCACGCGATAAAAACGCTCAAAAATATGTGGCAGATCGGATTCGGGGATCCCATAGCCGGTATCGTTGATAGTTACTTCCGCTTGGCGCTTTTTCGCTAAAACATTCAGTTTCACCTGCCCCTTTGGCGGCGTATATTTGAGGGCGTTATCCAGAAGGATCAAAACCACTTGTTTTAGTTCTTCAGGATTACCCAAAATTTGTACCGGTTTACCTTCTGACGTGAGTTCGATTTCTTTTTCTGTGGCAATTTTCTGCATCTGCCTTACACCATCTTGACTAACTGCCAATAGATCCACCGCAGAAAAAGTTTTTTGAGCATCTGATGACTCACCGCGAACCACTGTCAGCAGTCCATCAACGATTTGCTTCATGCGTGCGACTTCCGCTTGGACACTTTTAAAAACCTGAATATATCGCGAGGGCAGTTTTTTTTCCGTACGCTTGAGTGCTTCGATTTCCATAGCGATAGTAGTGAGAGGCGTCCGTAGTTCATGCGAAGCATCTGCTGCAAACTCTTCTTGTTTCTTGATCATCTCCTGGATCGGGTCAAGTGTGATACCGCTTAAAAAATAGCTGCCGATGCTGCCAAAAATAAAAAGAATGATGTCTAAGGCAAGGAGGCGCGTTTGAAATTTAAATTCAAATTCGGCGATGCGGGTTTCCAAAAGTTGGGTCAGTTTGGGCCGCTCGCGTGGATTGCCCAGGGCTTGTTGGATGCGGTTAAACGCTTGACTTTCGGCATTCACTGCGGCCAAAGATGAAAGGGTCAGAAGTAGCGCAATGATCGCGATATACCACAGCGTGAGTTTGATTCTGGCAGTTTGAAAAGCTTTCATGGGTTTCCCAATTTATATCCTAAACCTTTGACCGTGTGAATTAAAGGTGGTTCTTTGGGGTATGCGCGGTCAATTTTATTACGTAAATAACCGATATATACATCGACCACATTGGAAAACGGATCGGTGTCCATATCCCAGACATGCTCAAGGATTTGGGTTTTAGATAAAATTTGTTTGGGATGACGCATCAAATATTCTAAAAGAGCATATTCTTTGGCGCTCAAAGCGATGTCTCTATCTCCGCGCGTGACTGTGTGAGCTGCCGGGTCAAGTCGGAGTGAATCGATTTGTAACACAGGTTCTGGTTGTACCTGTTCGCGGCGCAGGAGTGCTCGGATCCGAGCCAGCAGTTCTTCAAAATCAAAAGGTTTCACCAGATAATCGTCAGCACCACTATCAAGACCTTGGATTTTATTGTGAGTGGCATCCCGGGCGGTCAGCATCAGGATCGGGGTAGTGATTTTTTCCTGGCGGAGTTTTTGGCAAACCGTAACCCCATCCATTTTCGGCAGTCCTAAGTCCAAGATGATCAGGTCGTAAGGTTCCACTGCAGCTGTCTCATATCCGGATTCACCATCATTTACGATATCCACTGCATAACTCTCTGTAGTGAGCGCCTTTTTGAGGGAAGCGGCCAGTTTGGTTTCATCTTCGATCAGTAAAATACGCATATGGGAAATGGTTTATCCCGATCGTATCGGGACGACCTACTGTTTATCCGTCTGCCTTAAGTTGGAGCCCTTCCGCAGAATTGGATTGCGATCAACCCTGCCTGCCGGCAGGCAGGGGTTTATCCCAGTAAATCTCGCCTCCTGATACTGAGCCGCCTGTCGGGATTGAACCGACGACCTACTGTTTACAAAACAGTAGCTCTACCACTGAGCTAAGGCGGCACAAAAATTTCTAATTAACCTAATTGATCTAATTTCTAAACAATTTGAAACTTAGCAAGTTGATTAAACACTAGAAATTAGGAATTAGTCATTACTGGCTTTTAAATTATACCATCGTTTGGAAGTTTAGAAAAACTATACAAATAAGAAGAAACTGATTTTGAAGTACCAATGACCCAACCAAATGAGCAGTGGCGAAGAACGTTTTCCCCGATAGGTCAATTGGGAAGGCGCAGTCTTGTTGTTCTTACTTGATTCAGAAACGGACAAGACAATTTGCCTCATCTCTCCCGATTTAGTCGGGAAATACCCCATCGAGTTTTATTTTGTGGAGGAAAATTGGTTCTCTGACTGACTCGATTCAGTTGGGCAAACAAAGTTTATAAAAAAGCAAATTGGTTGTCAACTTGACAAGTTTTCGGGTAATTGTTCAGATTTCCGATAGAAAATCGTCATCGCGAGGCTACGAAGTAGCCGCGGCGATCTCATGAGATTGCTTCGCTACGCTCGCAATGACAAAATAATAGCGGAAGTCTGAACTGTTACGTTTTCGGGTATTATTTATCAGGAAAACTGAATTAACTATTATTTATTTGTAATTGCGAGCAATAAATATTACAATTCTCTTTATTTTCTGCCCAAAGCATGATTATGGCATCTCCTGATCGTGAAGGAATCTATAGTTAACGGAAACCATTTATGAAATTACGGCGGGAAACTAACTTATGTTCGACTTTGGATTTGTGATTCCTTTATATGCAGAAGCGCGACCGTTGTTGGCAAAGCTAAAAAACAGACAAATTAAAACCACAGCTTCCAGAAAGGTCTATACAGGTTTTTTTCAAAAAAGAGAGATTAGCCTGATTGTTTGTGGTTGCGGAAAAATCAAGTCTGCTTCGGCCACTCAATATTTGATTGATAACTATTCGGCGAAAGTATATTGTCATTTCGGAACGGCGGGTGCTATCTCGGACAAACTCAGAATAGGAGACATCGTTATTGCTGATCGGGTGATTGAACATGATGTGATTGAATTATTTCCCAAAAAAGTTCCGCCTCCGACTCATAGAATTTCTACTTCAGGCTTGATGGCACATTTGAAGAATTATAATCATTCAACGCTCATCCGGGGATCAATTCTTTCAGGGGATGAAGACGTTATCACTACAGAAAGGAAAAGAGAACTTTATAGATCATACAAAAGCTTAGCTGTCGATTGGGAGTCAGCTGGATTTGCCTTGACGTGTCAGCTGAATAAGGTAAAGGGTTATATCTTACGGGGAATCAGCGACTATGCATACGAACATACAGCTTCGGAGTATAAAAAAAATCAGAAGCTGGTTATGAAAAATATGATGGAATTGCTTTCATGCATTTTCAATAAAAACTTTGGATTAAACCAAACTGCCGGAGCCGGGAAGTAGGAGATTTAGGAAAAAATTGACTACGGGATTTAGGATCAGGGAGATTGGGGCCGGGCCAAACCAGGGAAAAAGTAAAAACAGCAGAAAAATCATCCCGTAACGTTCGAGCGAATACCACTCTTTGGCTTGTTGAGGCGACAAAAATCCACCCACGATTTTGAACCCGTCCAAGGGATGAATCGGGATCAGATTAAATACCGCCAGCACTACATTCATCACAATCAGTATTTGTAAAAAGGCAATTATCGTCACCGAGCCCACTGCCACCGCAAACGGCGTATGCGATAGGACAGGCAACTGTAGCGGAGACAAAATCCGTAGAGCTATAGAGCAAACTGTAGCCAAAAGCAAATTTGCAGCTGGACCTGCCAGAGAGATGAGCGCCGCGTCCCTCCGGGGATTTCTTAAATTAAACGGATCAAATTGCACCGGCTTGCCCCAGCCAAAATGAACTAAAAACAGGAGAATTGTTCCCAATGGATCCAGATGTGCCAGAGGATTTAGTGTTAGCCTGCCCTGGAGCCTGGGTGTCGGATCTCCCAGATGGTCGGCCGACCAGGCATGTGAAAATTCATGGATGGTGATAGCCACGATGAGTGCCGCCACATAAAACAAAAACGACACAGGACTATTTAAAATATTTTCCATATAAATTTATTATTTGTAATAATTACACAATTTTATTGTCATTCCCGTCCCGATTCTCATCGGGATAAACTCTAGCGGGAATCTAATGAAGATATATATAGATTGTCCAGTCAAGCTGGACAATGACAAAGCGCAGGATTTATACGTTTAGTATACGTGATGGGAGTTTAAACGACAAGCGGAAATAAAAGTTTTACCTGACTTTTTTGGGAGCAATTGTGGCTTTGGGAGCTGGACTTGTACGACAAACCCAGACGCCGCAGTTATTTTGGTCTTTGACGAACTGGACACCATATGGACAGCGTTTGGACAACTCTTCAACCAGCCTAACCTGATCAGTGCTTTGCTGTGGACAAACAAGGAGGGCCCGAGTGTCAGTACTCGTCTTTTGCATTGCTGCAGCGACCACGACTACTAGTACCAGAGCTAAAATAAGAAAGATCACAAAGTGAAGTGAGGGATTGATAGGGGAAATAAAACTGTTGCTACTGGATCTGGATTTTCTGCGTGGCATATGTAACCAGCGTAAAAGGTTTTCAAACTGTTGTCAAGAGAGGAAAATTATGATAAGATATGAGTGTAAATTCGAAGTTCGAAGCACGAAATTCGAGATAAGAAGGGCAGGACAATTTAAGTTTTCGAGTTTCGATATTCGGATTTCGGATTTTTATTTTATGGCTTATCGATGTTTTAATTGTCACAAAGGTAATAAGGCAAGTACTCGCAGCCAGCACCACAAAGGGGTGGCCGGAGGTTCGTGGAAACACAAAGCCCAAAAGTCGGTGAAGTTATTCAAAGCCAACTTGAAAAACATGCGGATGTTGGTTGATGGCACGATCCGCCGCGTCAAACTGTGTACTGACTGCATTTCAAAACTCAAAAAAGACGGCCATCTGGGCAGCTTGACCAAAGTCCCAGTCAGAATTGCCGCCTAACTTCCAAAATTCTTCTTTTCATTTCTTTACTTCAAAATTACACTCCTCTACAATGAGTATACATGAACTATTGGCGTAAATTGATTTTGCGATTGTTTTTGGTTGCCAGCTTTGTCATTCTAAGTGTCAGCTTTTTAGCCAAAAAAGCTCATGCACAATGCGCTTATTCTATGCCTCCACAAGAGGCTGGTGATGCTTATATCACGAGTCCGGATGGGCATGTGACGATAGGAGTAAGTAAACGTTACGGTGGGGGTATCGTGTACCTAAAAGACGATCGTTTACCAGCAAATACGCCTGATTTTGGCAACATCATTGATTACGGACAAGGAGGAGCTTTATTTACCACCCCTATCTGGCATTTCCCATGGAATCTCACAGAACGGCAAATGTGTTGGTTAAATCAAGATGTGCGGAGTAAATCCGGCAACGCGCCGCTAAAAAATAACGAACTTTATAACCAGATGTATGTTTTAAAAATTCCAGAATGGCAAGATACCAGTTTGTCGTGTACGGCTGCAAATTTGGATAACGACGACTCTTGTTACTGCGGCGGAAGTTTATCTGCTCACAATCCCACCCAGGGCGGGTTTGTGGCAGAAGGCTGCTTGGGAAATATCAACCCAACTACTGTAGCTTTGAGCAATAATGTAATCAATGTTTCTTCTCGGGAAGTCAACTTTAATTTTGGCTTTAATCCATCTCCCGGTGATTACCTCACCAACCCGACCTATGTGAACCAGTGGCAAACTGATTTTTGGCAAGATATTTCTATTTATTTTCATCCGGTTTTGCAAGACGTGGTAGTAGTCGATACCAAGACCACTTACTGTAAAGATAATGGTGCCAGTTGTGCCGGTAAATTTGCGGTCACTCAGGATAATCAACTCTCAACTTTATTTGCTGCTGGCAGCCAAAATCCGAATCCCAACTTTCGAGGACCATTCGGTCGGGCAGCCTACCGTAATCCCAGCGGCAACCAAATCAAAACTTTTGATGTAGCCTTAAACTGGTATTTGGGGATCCCACTTTATTACTCTGCCTACGCCAATCTACCCCAGCAATATAAAGATTTAGGCTACAACATCGAAAATTGGGGAGCATTGCTTTACAGCTCTTCTGACCAGGGGGTGGGAATAAGTGTCGATAAATATTTGGGTATTCCACCTGTGGAACCAATCACCACTGACGGCCGACCGGGAAGTTATCTTGCTTTTAGCTGGCCGTCGCTACAAGCCAACCAACCACAACTGGACCTTTTTTCGCAGTCAGGAATTACTCGTATCAACACCGGTGGTAGTTATGGTGCAGGGCCATTTTGGGGTAACTGGATTCCTATCGGGACCAATGAAGGGATTGTGCGTTATAAGTTTGCTCCTGGCGCCTGGTATAGTTTTCGCACATTTGTAGCTACCGGTAATCTAAAAGACAATGATCCACAAGGACAGGATTTAAGATGGAAATTGGTGCGAGCGCAAGATTCCAACTTTTGGTACCCGCAAACCCCAATCAGAAATGAAATTTTCGGTTATGTAGATAGTTTGAGTTGTACTTACAACGGAGGTTGGGTACACGATAGTCGTACTTCCGATCCTATTAATGTCCGTTTGGATATTTATCCTGACCAAGAACCACAATCTAAGTTTTCACTAACTACACCGGCCAATAATGTGCGATCGGACTTAGTCGGAGCTTGCCCGCCAAATGGGGCTTGTGCCTATGGATTGACAATAGGAACGTTGCCTGGAAATTTTGCCGGAAAGATGTTACGAGCGGATATATACGGAGTGACTGCCGACGGCCAAAACCGGATTTATCATACACTTTCAAATGTGATCGGACCGTGTACAAACGTCGGCAATACTTCTCCCACTCCATCACCAACAGCCTTTCCTACTCCGACACCTTCACCATCATATTCTTCGCAAGATCTAAAGAACTTATTTTTTAATTATTTAACTTCTGCCGATAGGAGTTTTCGGCCGAAGGACGAAAAGGTTAACCTGCTGGATGGCGGATACGTGATACATTGGTTGCAGTAATATTAGAGATTATGTTTAGAAGGTTATTTAAAACTGTTTTATCTTTGGCAGTTTTTTTTATCTCCGTATCACAAGTTGATCAAGCGCTAGCTAGTCCTATCCGCGGGATCTCCGGTGACTTGTGGGCAGACATTGAGATTGGCGAGCGTGATTTTACCGAAATTTCTGCCCGCGAAATTGTTCCATATAAGCTAAATGAACCAGGAGGAATCATCGTTGATCGTTCAACCAGTCCTGGTAGAGCTTATATTTGGGATTCTGGCAATAACCGAATCCTAGGGGTTGATCTTAACAGGTGTTACGGTCAAGATCCTCCTTGCCAAACAGAGATTGTCATTGGTCAACCTTCGGGATCCGACTATGGTGCTTGTAACCTCGATTCCAGCTTTCAAACTTATCCCAACCGCCCTCCCTCTTCAGCCAGTACTTTGTGTGGAGTTCCCGAATGGACACAAACTGTTTTGGAAGACAAATCATTCACAAACATGTATATCGACAACGCAAGTACGTTGTGGGTTCCCGACTTCAGAAACAACCGCGTTCTCAAATATCTCAGTCCCTTTACTACCGACGTTGTTGCCGACGAAGTTTGGGGTCAATCTGATTTCTCCGGTAATAGGTGTAATTTTACTCAAGAATACAATGGAGATATACCCCAACCAACCAATTCTTCCCTATGTTTTTTCGGGATAAGTACCGCTGGAGCGGGGGTTACCCTAGACCAAGCCGGTAATTTATGGATCGCCGACGGCGGCAATAACCGAGTTTTAAGATTTCCAAAGCAAATCGACGGTTCAATTAGTAAAACTGCCGACTTGGTTCTTGGCCAGCCGGATTTTACTTCCCGACAAGAAGGCACCAGTCTAAATCAAATGAAAGGTCCGGCAGCTTTGCGTTTTGACAGTAACGGGATTCTTTATGTAGTTGAGACTTATAACAACCGGGTAACTTTTTTTGCTCCACCTTTTGTTACCGGTATGCCCGCTACCGATATATTGATATCTGGTATAAGTAATCCCCAAGGTTTGGAAACAGATGCCAACGGGAAAGGTATTTGGGTGATAGATTTATTCGGCAAAGTCCAACTTTGGGATACCTCCAGCACTAATCGGCAGATGATTGCTCAGTTCGATACCGCCAACGGCACGGCCGGATCTTTAGGAATTGACTCATTGGGAAACGTTCTAGTGTCTACCTACCTTAACCATAATGTCTATCGTTTTGCCCCGACCGCCGATGGATATGTCCGTGATAGAGACCTTTTTTATCCTGGCGGATACAATCTATCTACCGCCCGCAGATTGGAGCATCCTTCCTGGGGTGGAGTGACGGTTACCGATAATCAATTAATCATCGCCGACAGTCGGCTGCTTTTTTGGGATAATCCGCAAAACCTGACCAATGGCCAAGCTCCCGCGGGATTTTTTCCTTCTAAAAATGACAAGGAAATCTTTCTTCAAACCAAAACTGATGCGGCAAACCGAGTTTGGACCACTCGTGTTGCTGAAATTCTTGTCTATCAATCCCCATTGACTACTACGAGCCAACCCTTGACTACCATCAAATCCCCGGTGCCGGTTTTGGGTGGAGGAGAAGTAGTGATCGACGATGCGTTTTACGGAGTCCGCGGTTTAGCTCCCACTATCGATGGGAAATACCTGTGGATTTCTCAGACAGACCAACATAGAGTGTTGCGCATTCGTGATCCTCTAACCAACCCAGTAGTTGATATCATTTTGGGACAATTATCACTTACAGGTAATCAATGCAATCGGGGACAAATTCCTGCCCCCAATGCCTATAATGGTCAAGTGGCCGATTTGACAATGCTTTGTTATCCCGGGGCCATATCATTTGACCAAAAAGGCAACTTGTATATCTCCGATCATTTTCCTGAAACTGCAGGGAATTGGCGATTATTAATGTTTGCCAGTGAAAATATACCTACAAATCCCTTATCTATTCAATTTGCCATACCGGCCACAAAAGAGTTCCCTTGGAATAGAACCCCCAATCCCTACACTCATATGATTTTCGAACCCGCTTTTAACAGTGCCAACATCATGGTGGTCGGACTCAACCCTGTTTCCAGTAAGCGTTTTGTGGAGTATTATCTTGATCCGACTAAGGTTAATCCTAATAATCCCAGTGATTATGATTATGCCGCTCCGGATGGACAACTCAATGATTATTACGGCTGGCCGATAGCGGCTACATTCGATAAACTGGATAATCTATACATGTATGATGCCAACAGAGGAAAGGTTCTCATATATAAACATCCGTTTTCATCAAATAGCAGTCCGACTCCCACTCCGTCACCGGCGTTTTCAGCGCAAGACTTGAAGAATTTATTTCTCAACTATTTGACTTTTGCCGATAGTGGTTTTCGGCCGGTGGATCAGAAAGTAAATATGTTGGACGGAGGATTTGTGATCGAATGGTTGAACTAGACTCTTGACAGCCCCTTTGAAAGTGAGATGATGATATTTAAGTTCATGAAAAACTTGATGGATTATTTACGGGAAAATAGATCCAGGATTTTGCCACTGGCAGTGCTGGTCTTTTTGGCCATCGCGGTATTCCTCATTTTTAGTCTGGTCAAAAAACGCCAGGAAATCCGGCCCAAAGCTGCCAATTTCGATGCGGTGTTGTCATTTAATCCGACAACAGTCACGCTATCTCCCGGTCAAGTCATGAGTGTACCGGTGTGGGTCAATTTGAGTTCTACAGTTCAGGCGATAGTCGGAGCTGATATTTTGGTGAACTTTGACCCGACCAAACTGACGTTGGTTTCCCCAAATGGTGTGACGAAAGAAATCGACGGGCAGAGTATTTTTAAAACTTATGCTCCGGTTGATGCAGACGGCGGTTTCGATGCGGCGCGGGTCATAGCTTGTGCCAACACGGGCCTAGTTAACGGTGATGCCACCAAATGTCCGGACGGCCGAGGTGTAATCGAATTTGGGATTGCGGCATTTGACTGGACAGCCGGGGCAGCAACTGGTACATTTTTGGGCACTTTTTCACCAGTGACGAAGTTGACATTTCAAGCAGGGAGCCTCGCGGGATCGACGACTTTGACATTTAAATATACAGCCTCTGGTGCAACTATAGATTCAAATGTAGTGATCAAACCGCCGGGCGGGGTAGGAGATCCATTGGATATTTTGGCGCAACCGACTTCGATCGTCACTGTAAATATCGTTGGGCCAACTCCGACGCCTACCCCAAGTCCAACGCCTTCATCTACTCCAGTACCGACACCATCACCCACGCCGACTCCTACACCATCGGCCACACCGAAGCCGGCCAGTCCGACACCGACACCTTCAGCCACGCCGAAACCAGCGTCGCCTACGCCAACTCCGTCTGCGACACCCAAACCAGCTTCGCCTACTCCTACACCATCGGCCACACCGAAGCCGGCATCGCCAACGCCGACAGCCACACCTTTACCGTCAGCTTCGCCGTCACCCTCATACACGGTTGCTGATTTGAAAAATGCCTTGATTAACTTTCTCACCAGTCAAGGAGATGGGCATCCGGTTGATGGCAAAGTCAACATGATGGACGCAGCTTATATCCTCTACTGGCTCAAGTAAGTCTTTGAGAGCCTGTTTGGAAAGTTCCTAGCCTAAGAATAAATCCTCCCCTTAAAATAAGGGGAGGTGAGGAGGGGTTATGATGCAGATAATCCGGGTTCTATTCATAACTCACCCCAACCCTCTCTTATCTTAAGAGAGGGGGATAGAGACTTTTCAAACAGAGTCCTACAGCACACAGTACATATATTCAACTTTGTTAGGTGACTCACTTCAGTAACACGGATTTTAGATTCAACAAACAAACAAGAGGATCAGGTTTTGTAAGGAAAGCCGACGAATTTTTTGAGGTCATCAACTTCTTTTTGAGTCGGCGTATCGTGTTCCAAATCAATGACGCGTCTTTTTACGTCGGTCATATCAGTTTGTAAATGGTCCACTTTTTCATTAAGTTCCTTAACGTCACCCTTGAGTTGGTTAACGTCACCCTTGAGTTGGTTAACGTCACCCTTGAGTTGCGTAATATCACCTCTTACATCGGCAATATCATCCTTTGTAGCCATGGTCTTAGTGACAGCATTGACGATTTGGGCAATAGCTTCTTCAATATCTCCTTTGGTAGCCGTGGCAGAGAGATCATTTTTCATATAGTCAAGGTATCACAAACTTCAGTAAATGACAACGATGATTTTATTCCATCAGGGGTTGAAATTCAGGTGGGAGAGAAGTTCGGTAAGATGATTTCCACTTACCGGTTGTTTGCCTTCGAGTTGAAGTTCATCGAGAACTAAGTTCATAGTTCGAAGTTCATAGTTCATAGTTAGATGCAGTTTCAAAATTTTTAACCTTTTTTCTTCGAACTTCGAACTTTGAACTTTCAACTTTATTTTCGTCCAAATTCCCGGCCAGGGGTGAAAAGCCCGCCATTTGCGATCAATTCTTATAGCTTCTTTACCGGTTGTTATTGCTTCTTTAATATTTTCCCAAGGTTCAAAACCTGTGTCACGGGTGAGTCTTGGATAATAACTCACCCTAACCCTCTCTTTCATAAAGAGAGGGGATTCCTCCCCTTTAAGAAAGGGGAGGTTAGGAGGGGTTAAAGTCTTTATTAACAATTCTCCGCCTTTGGTAAAGAGTTTGGTGAGTAACGAATCTGTGGTATCTGTTGGTGAGATCTTTTCTTTTTCTTGAGCGATGACTTTTCCGGCATCAAACTTTTCTGCTAAAGTGACAAGTGAAACGCCGGTTTCTTTTTCACCATTTGCAATGGCCCAGGGGACAGGAGCGGGGCCGCGATAAGCGGGAAGTAGAGAGGGGTGAATATTCAACCCACTATACTTTACTTGTTCAACTAGACTCATGGGAATTTTTTGGGTGTAGTCGGCACTGACTAATAATTCTGGTTGAAATTTTAACACTTGTTTTGTTGTTTCATCTTCACTAGCAAATAACCAAGGTTTATCTGGATAAGACTGTGGAGTGAGAACTGGAATTTTATTTTTCTCTGCCCAAACTGACACCGGAGTCGGAGTCAAAATTTGTTTGCGGCCAATTGGCCGGGGAGGCTTGGTTACGACGCAAACAATCGGAAAACCAGCGGCAAAAAGACTCTCCAGAACTATGAGTGAGTAGTCGGGAGTACCAAAAAAAGCTAGCTTTATAAGCTTATTGTTTAATTGCTCTATTGTTTTATTGTTATTTGTTGAGTTTTTCATTTGTGAACTTAATCAATCCATGTATGTCCTTGGATAGTTCAACTAGTTCTTTAAGGATGTATTGATACTCTTCTTTAGAAAGCAGTATTCTTACTTTTGCTTTTTCGTTCCAATCAAGCGATTCTTTGATAGAACCATAACCATATCGATAAAACATAACTTTATCTTTTTTGCCGAAACGCCCGAATCCCTCAGCAATATTTGCGGAAATTGAATCGACAGCTTTTATGTATTGTTTACCAACAGTATCTTTAGCGAAAAAATTCCAATTGATAACAATACGCCACACATAGTTGGATAAGTGAAACGCTCTTTTATAAGCTGTAATATCATTAAGTTGTAAATATTTTTTCTCCATCAGCAATAAAACAACTTAGCAATATAACAATTAAATTTCCAGTGGCTCTAGGATTTCTTTCCCATCATCATCGACTCCGGGTTTATAGAGCTTGCCTTTTTGTTCAATCACGCGGCGGGTAAAGAGAATACCATCGAGATGGTCAAGTTCGTGTTGGATTATGACTGCGGGAAAACCACTAAATTTTTCGGTTATTTCGTCACCTTTTTCATCCAGATATTTGATCGTGACTGATTCATGCCGTCTGACACTACCCCAAACTTGCGGGATTGAGAGGCAGCCTTCAAGGCGATGATCTGCATCCGGTATCCCATCAACCATTTTTTTACTTTTGACAATGATTTGAGGATTTAAAAAGACGCGGATCGGATCTGTCTCTTGGGGGCGGATGAGAAAGATGCGCCAGGAGATACCGATTTGTGGAGCTGCCAATCCGACACCTTTAGGTTGATCTTGTTTGATGAGCGCGTCACGCATTTCAGTGATCACTTGAATTGTTTTGTGGTTTATTTTGGGCACAGGTTTAGCTCGTGTAGTCAAAACTTGGTTTGGTGTAGTGATGATGGGTTTCATACTTCAGTTAATAGTTCGAAGTTCATCGTAGAAAAGTATATTTAATATCAGTTCTTCGAACTTTGAACTTCTAACTTTGAACTACTTGATTTGTTCTAACCTTTGTTTTATTTCCGTATCATCAGGATTTATCTTTCTCAATGCCTCTTCCAAAATAGCTTTGGCCTTGGGGTTTTGTTTTTCATCCTGATAAAAGATGGCTAAAGCTATATAGGCGTCACGATAGTCAGGTTTCAAGTCGATGGTCCGTTTGAGTGTGGCGATGGCCTCTTCGTTCTTGCCCGCACGGCCATAAAGGACTGCGACATTGTATGCGACTTTGGCGTCTGTTGGAGCCAACTGTTGGGCAATCAAAATAGAAGATAGTGCTTCATCGATGAACGTCGGTTCGACACTGGCAAGTAAAAAGAATATTCGGGTGCGCGTCTTCCAAAAGTTGACATTTTGCGGACTGGTTTTGAGAGCTTGGCTTGATTCGGTGATTGCCTCTTTGGCCAAATCAGCAGCCAGGGTAGCCGATTGATTTTCCAAAGCGACATAGGCTAGATTGCTAGCGATTGAAGCTCGTTCATCATGATAGACAGGTTCATCGCTACGGAAATTGGTCGCCGCGACGATGTAGGAATAGGCCTCGCGGTAATTGTTTTGTTTCGTCAGGGCATGGCTTTTAGCATACAGTGAGTCGCTTAACCAAAATCTTCCGAGTGTAAACCAAGCATAAATCGTTAACCCCAATATCAAAGCGATCAAGATATATTGTGGTGGATTGACGGTGATAGATTTATCCGAAGTATATTCTGGATGAACCAGCGCGAAACTGATGGCTGGGATGAGGAAAAAATACAGCCCGATGATGACCACGGAAAAGCCAAAGAAATTGGTAATAAGGATGGAAATATAGGAGGCAAGAAGGGCTATTAAAATTGTTTTATTGTTAGATTGTTTTATTGTGAGAAGGGATTTTACTCCCCAAATGATTACAGAAATAATGAGTAAAAGATATAACCCCAATCCCAAAAATCCCGAAGTGGCGGCGATGTTTAGAAACTCATTATGCGCGCGGTTATACAAGAAATCCCATTCACTGGTGAGATTATGTTGGGCCGGTCGGTATTTATAATATGCGTAAGCAAATGTTTCCGGTCCGGTTCCAAAAAGCGGATATGCACGGGCGATATCCAAGGCACCTTTCCAGACGATTCTTCTGATATCAGCCGAGTCGGTGATACCGACATTTATTACCGAATCACCCACGGGAGCTTTTTCTTCTGGGACTGGTTCCTTCTGGAACAATTGAGTAGTTAGATATTGGTTATATTGGGGAAATGGAGTTCGAACGAAAAAATTAAGGATGAGAAATAGGGAGTTAAGAATTATAAAAGTTGTCATTCTGGCAAACGAAGTGCGTCCAGAATCCGTTATAGTTTCAGATCCTGGATGCGTCCCGTTTAGGCGGGACTTACCAGGATGACGAAACAGCGGAACCATAAATGTTCCCATCCAAAATACTGCATTTGCTGCCCAAAAGCCCAAGAACCCCGAGCGGGATTTGGTAAGTAAAATGCAAATATAAAAAATCAAAATTAAAAATGACAATCCAAAATGATAAATTTTTTTAAATTGTAATTTTTCATTTTGATCTTTAAATTTTGCAGTTAAAACCCCGAGACTTATGAGTAGTAGAACCACAAGATAGGCTGCTAGCCAATTTGGTTGGCCAAGAGTTGAAAAAACTCGCGCCCGCACATCTTGAACCCACATTTGAGCATCAATGCCAAATTTTTCCAAGATGCCATAGGTAGCGACTAAAGCCCCTGACGCCAGCGCGAACGAGAGTAATTTGTTGATCTTGATCACTTCCCGATTTGAAACAAAAGCAAAGTAGAGGAGGACATAAGTGAAGGTGGAAAGCAGTCCGCCATGGAAGCGCGAATAATAACCAAATATTGAAACATGTGGGTCAATCGAGAACAAGGTAGATAAACCTTGGGAAAGTAGAAAAAGTAGTAGAGGTAAATTAAAAGGGGTTCTTTGGATGAGAATTTTTCGTTGTAGAATCATTTTTGCGATCCAGCTACTAACTATCAGGGAGGTAAGTGCATAAACAAACATCATCTTGTTCCATTCAAATAATTCAAACGAAGGTAGAGTGCGGGAAGGATTAAAAAGCAGGGGAGTGGCAAAAAACAGCGTGTAAAAGCCGTATTCGATGATTTTATTTGCCAGTCGTAAAATTCGCATACACAGATTTTATCATACTTAAGTTATGCTATACTGCGATAGAAATTATCCAATCATCAAATAATCCAATTATCCAATAAGTGACAATAATAAATAATTAAAAATTGGATAATTTGAAATTTGAAATTGGATTATTGGATAATTATGCTTGATTTTTTCTTCGGTTTATTTTCTCATGATTTAGCTATTGATCTGGGTACGGCCAATACTTTGGTAGCTATCAAAGGTAAAGGGATCGTGATCCGTGAACCATCAGTGGTGGCGCGACACAGAAAGACAAAAAAAGTGTTGGCGGTGGGAAGTGAAGCCAAGCGGATGTTGGGAAAAACGCCGCAGTCAATTGAAGCATTGCGGCCACTTCGTCGGGGAGTGATATCCGATTTTGATGCTACCGAAGCTATGCTGGCCCATTACATCAAACTCGTCCATGAGCGACCGCAAAAATATCTACCCAACATTCCCCGACCCAAAGTGATCATCGGGATTCCCTCAGGAGTAACCGAAGTGGAACGCCGGGCAGTCCAGGAAGCAGCTCTGGATGCAGGCGCGCGCCTGGCTTATTTGATAGAGGAACCGATGGCTGCAGCGATCGGAGCGGGTTTACCAGTGCAGGAATCCAAGGGTTCGCTGATCGTCGACATTGGCGGAGGGACGAGTGAAATTGCGGTGATTTCCTTGGGTGGAATTGTTGTCAACCGTTCGATCCGAGTGGCCGGAGATGCGATGGATCAAGCAGTGGTGACTTTTGCCCGACTCAAGCATGCATTACTCATCGGTGAACAAACAGCCGAAGATGTCAAAATATCTATCGGTTCGGCTTTTATGACTGATGACAATAAACAAACAGTGGTACGTGGTAGGGATCTTGAGGCGGGACTTCCCAAATCGATAAAATTCAACGCGACAGAAATCCGCGAAGCTTTGGCTGACGTCGTCAACCAGATCATCGCCGGCGTCAAAGAAGTGATTGAAGAAACCCCGCCGGAGTTTATCGGTGACATCATGGAACAAGGAGTCACATTGGCAGGTGGGGGATCACAACTTAGCGGCATCGATAAACTGATTGCGCAAGAAGTCAAAATGCCGGTATGGCGGGCAGAAGATCCGCAAACGGCAGTGGTTCGCGGAGCACTCAAGCTTTTTGAAAATGAAGAGTTGCTGCAGCGCGTGCGCGTGACCGGAGGACTCAAATAAATTATCCAATTATCAAATAATCCAATTATCCAATAAGTACCAATAATAGTTAAACAAATAATTAGACATTGGATAATTTGAAATTTGAAATTGGATTATTGGATAATTATAATGTATCGTCTCGCCCGAACTATATCTGCCATTCTCTCGCCGCTTTTATTTATCCCGCTTTTGTTACTCTTTAAACTAGAAGAGACAGTTTCTACTTCTACTCAATTTGCGACTGCCATAAGTATCATTTTTGGACTAGGCGTATTACCGGGAATACTCGGACTCACTTTTTTGAAACTGACTCACCGAGTGAGCGATTGGGATATACCGATCCGCAAGGAGCGTCCGGCGTTTAATTTCTGGGTATTGTTTTGTAATGTATTGCTGATAGTAGGTTTAAATTGGGGCAGTTTTTACCAATTGACCAGATTGGCAGAAATTATTTTGGTTTGGTTTGCCTTGTTTACTTTAATCACTTTTTACTGGAAAATTTCTGCTCATAGTGCTGGGGTGACGCTATTTAGTTTAATCGTCTTTAGATCGATGCCTGGATTTCTACTTTGGGGTGGATTACTCATCGTCAGCGTCGGTTGGGCCAGGATATATCTAGGTAAACATACGCTTGCACAAATTGTTGGCGGAGCCATTTTATCAAGCCTAATTTATATTTTTGCGACGGGTTTAAAACTAGTTTAATTAGTACTTCAAAGCAACCAATCGCCGTATGGTAAAACTAGGAAAAGCTTTTTCGGATAATGTAGTTCAATTTAGCAAAAAGCGCCGGCAAAACGGTCCAAAACTTACCGGTTGGGGAGCACGAATCACTTTGCTTTACATGTTGCTTATTGTGGGTTGGTTTGGGCTGGTGGTACGACTTTTCCACTTGACAGTGGTTGAAGGAAAAGAAAATCGTGAGCTGTCCGAAGGCAATCGTGTTCGGACCGCGATCATTCACGCGCCTCGTGGCATTTTGCGTGATCGCATGGGCAAGCCATTGGTAGAAAATGTACCAGGATTTCGGGCCACCGGCAGTTGTCAAAAAAACCTCCCCTGCCAAACTAAGTTTTTGACACAAAGCAAATGGGAAAGCTTGCCTCCAGCAAGTAAAGAAGATGCATTTTTGGAACGGGATTTTTTGCGCCAGTATCTATACCCTTTGGAAACAGCGCATGTTTTGGGTTACTTATCCGAGATCAATGCTGATGAAATAGCCAATCCGTATTATTTATACCAAGATTATTTGATAGGCGATCGGTTGGGACGAATGGGATTGGAAGCGACTTTTGAAAAAAAACTCCGCGGGGTTGACGGTAAGGAGTTGATCGAAGTCGATGCCGAAAACCACAGAATCCGTTCCTTGGGCAAAGTGGATCCGCTTCCCGGGCAAGATTTGACGCTAGCCCTGGATTTAGACTTACAGCGGGTAGCTTACCAAGCGATGGGAGAAAGTGCCGGTGCGGTGGTCGTCTCCAAGCCCAAGACCGGAGAAATTTTGGCCTTAGTCTCAACCCCGGCCTTTAATCCCAATTTGATCCATCAGGGTTTGACTACAAAAGATTTCCAAACTTTGTTAGAGAGTCCAGAGCAACCATTGTTTAACCGCACTGTAAGCGGTGTTTATCCACCGGGATCCATATTTAAGCTGATTGTATCTACTGCGGGTTTGGAATCAGGAAAAATCACCAAAGAGACACAGATTGAAGACATAGGAATTTTGCGGATCGGCGAATTTAGTTTTGCCAACTGGTATTTTACCGGATATGGTAAGACCGAGGGTCAGGTAGACATCTTTAAAGCCATAGCCAGAAGTAATGACATTTATTTTTACAATGCAGGGCAGTTGACTGGTGTAGAGACAATTGCGAAATGGGGGAAAAAATTTGGTCTGGACCAAAAAACCGGTATCGAGCTTCCCGGTGAAGCTGAAGGGGTGATGCCGGATCCGGAGTGGCGGAAAAAAGTGTTTGGAACTGACTGGTATTTGGGAGATACATATCATTTGGCTATTGGTCAAGGAGAACTTCAAACGACTCCTTTACAAGTCAATTTGTGGACCAATGCCGTAGCTAGCGGTGGAGTATTGTGCGAGCCGACGTTACTAAAAGTTCGCAGTTCGCAGTTTCGGCCAAAGGCCTCAACCAACGGCCGATGGGCCTCTGGCCCAGATCCGCCTTTGGCGGACGCAGTTCGCAGTTGTACTGATTTGAAAATTAAGAAAGAGACCATTGAGACAGTCACCGAGGGGATGCGGAGAGCTTGCAGTAAAGGCGATGATGTTGGATACCAAGGTACGGGGTGGCCGCTGTTTGATTTTACAGTTATGCGGGAAACATTGGATGATGCCGGTGGAAAAGGTGAAAAACGCAGTGTTCCGGTAGCGTGCAAAACTGGTACAGCTGAATTTGGCGATCCGGATAACAAAACCCATGCTTGGTTTACGGCCTTTGCCCCCCTTCGCCAAGGCTTCGGGGGGCAGGCCCCCAATTCTGAAAACATAGCAACTATCACTGGTGAACCGGAAATTGTGGTGACGGTTTTGGTGGAAAAAGGCGGAGAAGGATCATCAGTGGCCGGCCCAATTGCTAAAAAAATTTTAGAAGAATGGTTTAAGAGGTAAACTCTACAAGAGTTACGAAAATAACATTTCAATTTTGGATTATTGGTTCCCTCTCTTCGTAAGAGAGGGTTAGGGTGAGTTAGTTACATTAGACAACTCCTCCTGACCTTCGCTCTTCATGAAGAGGAGGAAACTATAATCCGAAATCAAACTTCATTTTGTAACTCAAAGATATGATGCATAAAAATAAAAACATCTCCGTGATTATTCCGATTTTTAATGAGGAAAAAACTATCGGAGATGTGATTAAAATAGTTGGCAGTTGGCCAATGCAGCCGGAAATTGTGGTAGTGGATGACGGTTCAACCGATGGAAGTGATTTGGTAGTCTGGGATTTAGGCGTAAATATTCGCTTTGTTAAACTAAAACAAAATCACGGAAAAGGTTGGGCACTAGCTCAAGGAATAAAGGAAAGCGGGGGAGAAGTGCTCATGTTTTTGGATGGAGACATAGTGGGACTAACACACAAAGACCTGGAAAAATTGATCGCGCCGATTTTAAACAACCGGGTTGATATGGTACTTGGAGCAGTGCGATTTTTGCGGTTTAAACTTTTGGGTCCGGTTCCGGCAATTTCCGGTGTCCGGGTGGTTTTACGAAAAAATGTAGATTCTCACTTTGAAACCATGAAAACTACCGGATATGGAGTTGAAATGCTTCTTAACAAAATTCATGCTAATTTACGAGTAATGACAGTGGATTTGCCGACTGTGTATATCGTGGATAAACTAAAAAAACAATCAATTGGAGTGGCCCTAACTTCATACATTAAAGAGTGGGAAGAGGTGGGGAAGCAAATTTTGGCAGGATGGAAAACTTAAATCTGATCAAACAAGCGTACAAAATTGCACGTGCTGCCTTGTCAAATTGTCTGACTAACCAAGGAATCATTTGTGGTCGGCACCATTTTGTCGACCTGTGGGCCAGAGATAGTCTGTTTGCGACCTTTGGCGCAAATGTTTCCGGGTTATCCAAACACTCAAAAACTACTCTCTCAAGTTTTTTAGACCAACAAAGAGATGACGGCTTGATTCCTTACTGTTTACTTAGAGCGCCTACCACTATTAGTAAATATTTGGGGCGACCTGTCTTTTTTCCAAAACTCAAACCGAGTTTTCGGCAGCGGCCGTTGGCAGGATTGGTACTGGATGGCGGATTATTGACAGTGTTGGCGACTTGGGAATATGTCAACAGAACCCAGGATTTTAATTTTGCGCAAAAACATTATTCCCAGCTCAAAAAAGCGTTGACTTGGTATATCGGTCGAAGTCACAACCACTTGCTTCGTGACTGGTTTTTGTGTGAGTGGGCAGACGCGGTACTAAAAGTGGGTAAGACACTTTATACCAATGTTTTGTATTGGAAAGCTCTGGAAGACATGAGTGGTTTAGCCAAATTATTAAATAATAAAGCGGATGCAGAAAAGTTTAGTAGATTGAGTGCTGACGTAAAAGAATGGGTTAACCGCGAATTTTGGAAAGAAAACTATTTTTCCGACTGGATTGACTATAAACGCCATCATTATTTTTATTCGCATGGTAACATGCTGGCGTGTTGGAGCGGGTTGGCGGACAGCGCTCAAAGTAAACAGATCTTGAAGTTTGCAGATAAATTTTGTTGGCATGATTTTACTTTGGAAGAAAATTATCCCAAATATCCTTGGGCTAGAATCCCGTTTTGGAATCATTTGGTCGGCATGGGTGACTATCACAATCGCGGATGTCTATGGTTGCAGCCGGGGATATTATATTCTTTAGTCCTCAAAAAATATGGACAGAAGAAAAAATCTATGGTAGTTTTGAGGGCAATAAGCAACCAAATTGTAAAACACCAGGGAGTTTATGAAATTTATGAAAAAGATGGCCAGCCGGTAAGCCGCAGATTTTATCAGGCGGAAACCCCTTTTGCCTGGTCAGCCGGAATGTTTATTTATGCGTATCATAAATTGATTCAGGAAAAAAATTAAAACCCAAGGTTGCGTAGGTAATCAACCTCCGAGGTTGATTATTTATATATGACAGAACGTGAAGCTTATGTAGCGTTTGCGGCATTTCCCGGAATTGGGCCGCAGAGGTTTAAGTTGCTGACAGAGTATTTTGGGTCAGCTCAAAAGGCCTGGAGTGCTTCCGCCGAGGAACTAATAAAGATAGGGTTGGGGGGAAAACTGACCCAAAAGTTAGTTGATTTTCGCGCTGGATTTGACCCTCGTACTTACGAACAACAATTACTCCAGAGAGAAATCAAAATTATTACCCGGATTGAAAGTAGTTTTCCCCAGCAGCTTCTGGAAATTCCCGATCCGCCCATTGCTTTATTTATAAAAGGCACATTTGAGGTTGCGGGCAAAAAATTCATCGGAATCGTTGGAACTCGCAAGCCCACTGCTTATGGCCGGGAGATCACGGCTCGGTTAACTCGGGATTTAGCACTATCCGGACTGGGAATTGTCTCAGGAATGGCTCGCGGTATTGACGGTGTCGCACATCGGACGGCGATTGAAGCAGGAGCTTACACAATTGCCGTACTGGGTTGTGGTGTAGATATCATTTATCCTCCGGACCATAAGGATTTGTATGTAGAAATTATTGCCCGTAGCGGAGCCGTGATTTCCGAAGTCCCACCAGGACACACAGTGCTTAAAGGTTTATTTCCAGCCCGCAACCGGATCATTTCAGGGATTTCTTTGGGAATTGTGGTGACCGAAGGAGCACAAGATTCCGGTTCACTCATTACTGCGCGGTTAGCAGCAGAACAAGGTCGGGAAGTGTTTGCGGTACCGGGCCCAATCACGAGTTACTTATCGGTCGGACCGAGTAAACTTATCAAGCAAGGAGCCAAGATCGTGACAGAAGTGGGAGATATATTGGAAGAATTCAATATCAAAAATGAAATATCAAAAATCAAAAATTCAAATAAAATATCAAATAATGGACGCACTTTAAGTCCGGAGGAAGAGAAACTTGTTGGGCTTTTAACTCAAGGAGAAATGCTTTATGATGAAATAATTCGGGAGAGTGGGTTGCCTGCATCGGAGGTCGGGAGTTTACTTTCGCTGATGGAACTAGGTGGTATAATACGCGCTCTTGGAAATGGGAAATACGGGTTAAACAGTGGGTAACACAAGTAGCACGGGTACCACAAGTACCACGGGAAGAAAAAAAGCTCGTGATACGCGTGATACTTTTGCTACCCGTGGCACTCTTTAGATATGAATCTTATTCTTGTTGAATCACCGACCAAAGCCCGGACACTGTCTAAGTTTTTGGGGGATGGTTTTCGGGTCGAAGCTTCTTTTGGGCATCTCAGAGATTTGCCAAAAGGCGAGTTGGGTGTCGATGTGGAAAATAATTTTACCCCCAGATATGTGATTCCCAGGGATAAAGCCAGACGGGTGAAGGAGCTTAGAACATTTGTTGACAAAACCGATCGGATTATTCTCGCGACTGATCCGGATCGGGAAGGCGAAGCGATTGCCTGGCACCTTGAATACATATTGACTAAAAGCAAAACAAGTAGCACGGGTACCACAAGTACCACGGGAAGAAAAAAAGCTCGTGATACGCGTGATACTTTTGCTACCCGTGGTACCTTTGAGCGAATCACTTTTCATGAAATCACCGAAGAAGCCATCAAGGAAGCCTTGACTCACCCCGGGAAAATAAATTTGCAACTTGTAAATGCCCAACAGGCGAGGCGTATTTTAGACAGATTAGTCGGTTACAAATTGTCACCGCTACTTTGGAGAAAATTATCGCGCAAATGGTTGTCAGCGGGACGGGTACAATCAGTATCGGTGCGCCTCATTGTTGAACGCGAGCGGGAGATAGGGAAATTTAATAAACAGGAGTATTGGGTGATTGAGGGAGAATTTGTTACTAACGCCCCCACACCCCCTCTTATTAAGAGGGGGCTAGGGGGAGTTAGCTCGAAAACTATTATAGCTCAACTTATTTCAAAGAACGGTATTAAATATGAGCAGAGTCAAACGATTCAACTTTTTGACGGCAGTTATACCTATACTAAAACCTCAATTCCAGACAAAGCTGCCGTTGACCAAATCATTAAAGACGTAGCCCAACCTTTCACAGTTTCGGCAGTTGATAAAAAGGAAACCAAACGCAGTCCGGCTCCTCCCTATACTACATCGGCCATGCAAATTGATGCGGGCCGGAAACTTGGCTACACTTCAAAGCGGATCATGCAACTGGCCCAAAATTTGTATGAAGAAGGATTGATTACGTATCACCGAACAGACTCAGTAAATTTGTCAACTAAATTTTTAGGCGCTGTTAAAGCCTATATTGAAAAAACATTTGGTCCTGAGTATTCGCAGTATCGGACTTATGCGACCAAGTCAAAACTGGCGCAAGAGGCGCATGAAGCCATTCGTCCAACAGATATTAGAACTCAAATCCCAGAACTCAGAACTCAGAACAATTTAACAGAACAGCATTTCAAACTTTATGATCTGATTTGGAAACGAGCTATAGCATCACAAATGAAAGAGGCAATTTTTGATGCGACCACGATCCAAATCACCTCAAACAATGGTTATTTATTTCAAGCCCAAGGCTCGGTGATTAAGTTTGATGGATACTTAAAAGTTACGGGGCGGGACCAAGAAACAATTGAACTCCCGAGTGTAGTAGTGGGTGACACCATCAACTTAGTCAAATCAAATCCACTTCAGAAATTTACCCAACCTCCTCCTCGTTATAGTGAAGCCTCTCTCATTAAAGCTTTGGAAGAAGATGGTATTGGCAGGCCTTCAACTTACGCGCCGACTATTTCCACGATCGTCGAACGCGGTTATGTGGAGAAAGAAACTCGTGAAGACGGACGAAAGGGACGCAATTTTGTTCCCACAGAACTTGGGATTTTGGTCAACGACTTTTTGGTGCGGCATTTCCCCAACGTGGTAGATTTGCGCTTTACTGCGACCATGGAGGAGGAGCTTGATGATATCGCCGAAGGAAAACGTGAGTGGCAACCAGTAGTAGCTGAGTTTTATAAACCGTTCGTAGAAAAACTGAATCATGTACTTGAGAAAGTGGAAACGATTGAAACTCCGGTCGTTAGTACCGGACAGAAGTGCCCGGAGTGTAAGGCGGGAGATGAGATTATTAAGGAAGGCCGATTTGGTAAATTTTTGGCGTGTTCCCGTTTTCCAGAATGCAAATATACGAAAAATCTGGTAGAGAAATTGGGTATCAAATGCCCGGATTGCAAAGAGGGAGATGTGGTTGTCAAAAAGACCCGCACCGGCCGCATTTTCTACGGCTGCTCCCGCTATCCAGATTGCAAATACGCCTCGTGGACAAAACCAAAAATAGATGTGCCAAATTCAACTCCAAATCCGGAGGTGTCTAGCTAACCCACTCGTCGGGTGGGAGCCGTTGCCGTTCAAATCCTGATTAAATCGTGAGAGAAATGGCTAGAATAGAGCTATTCCACAAACCGAAACGTGGAGAGAATTTGTTCGCGTAAGTTATAGTAGGTAGGTATTTCCTCAGTTGTCATAGTCATGATCGGCAAATGGAAAATGTATAAATAACCATCCCGGTCAAAAACAATATTATTCGCCACATCAACTCCTCCAATATTTATTTGAATTCCCTGAATATCATTCGTAATATTCTTTATTTTCGAGAGGATTGTTACAAGTGGTCCTACTTTTCTCTGAGTTAAACTGTTTAAATACGCAAGATATTCAGCCGTAGTTCTGCCAACAAAGGGACTATTTTTATATATTTCCAGTTCTAGTACTGCCAAATTCCGATTAGCCTCAAAAAATTACTTTTTATCTATCAACCCTTTATATCGACTTAATTGGTATGGAGTCAATTGCTCTTTTTGAAATGTCCAGTTTGAGGGATAATTAAATTCGAATTTAAGATCTTGATCTGTATATGTTTTCCAGTTGGAAATTTCGGTTGTTGAATTTGGAGTGGGTGATGGCATCAATGTTAATTTTTGTCGAGTAAGTTTACTTGTTAGTAATAGCGCCCCAAAAAGAATAACCACGCCGACTGGCCAGTATTTATGGAAAAACGTTAGTTTAGGTTTTTTTGTTGTTGGCACAAGATTAAAATATCATTATAATAAGCATTATTATAACCTACTTTGCGCGGGGTTTCTCGCTGCAATCGAAATTGACTCGATAGTATGAAACACATTGATAATTCTAAAGCCTTGCAACAAATTGTACCTTTGGTTCTTACAGTGGTGATTTTGGCGGTGCTGACTGTTATTCTTTATGCTTTTATTCTTCTCATTGATCTGTTTCACTTTGGCGAAAACATTGTGCTTATTGCTCGGCCGGTAGATATCATGGTAGGGTTAACGATTTATCTTAAGACTTCAATTGACTTTGCTATATTTATGGGGAGGTTGATGAGTGCCAATCCGGGATGGAAAAATCGGATTGCTTTGGAAATTGGTACAGCTTTGGGAAATGCACTGGGTACTCTAGTCGTCATTGCAATTTGGATAATATTTAAGGAGGTAGAATTACTCCTGGCTCTGATGGTATTTTTGGCAGCCTTAGTTTTATTTGAATTGGCTCATGGCGGACTTGAACATTTTGGCAGTTGGGAAAGTAGTAATCTACTTAAGCGACATACATATTTGTTTTTGCATCATTTTCTGGATGCGGTATTGAAAATCATTGATCCAGTACTTAAGCGCATCATGCCGGATTTATCTGCTAAAATGCAGGGGAAAGCGAGTCTTAATTGGAAGCAACTATTTATATTTAGCATGAGTATTCCCTTTATTTTGGGGCTTGATGATTTTGCCGGTTATGTCCCACTCTTTAGTGTCATCAACGTCTACGGATTTGCCATTGGCGTATTTTTGGGCCACACGATTTTAAATATTGCCCTCTTTATTTCACCTTCAAGAACGATCGTGGCTGTCAGAAATGAATATGTGAGTTTCCTGGGAACTTTGGCCTTTATTGCTCTTGGGTTTTATGGATTGTTTGAAGTGACACGAATCTTGAGCACCTTGAGGTTTTAAGTTTTGCATGACCCGTGTATAATGAAAGCAACTATGGATGAAATAAGTGTAGGTACCCGAGGTCAACAGAAAAATATGTGGGGGGTAGTGGTGGGAGTGATTATCTTAGTTTTATTGATTTTATTTATTGTGGCATTGATGTTTAAAAAACCCAAAATAGTTTCGCCACTTCCCGAAACCGAAGATGATGTCCGGGTGATTTTTGTCTCACCCAAGCCTTCAACTATCGAATCCAGCCCCGAGACATCGCCCTCTGCGACACCCAAAACCACCAAAAGTTGACTCCAGGTATTAGATTCAGACATTGCGCATGTGACTTTCATTTGTTTAAAATAAACTTATGGATCTATTGACTGCGATTAAGTCGTGGGACAAGAACCTGTTTTTGGGACTCAATAATCTACCGCACCCCTGGTTTCTGGATCAGGTCTTTTTGTTTTTTTCATTTTATCCGCTCATCATTTGGTTGATTATTGGGGTGATAGTGGTTTTGTATGAGGAACGAAATGAAAAACTTTTTTTAGTGCGTCTCGTAGTCGCTCTAGTTTTAGCTGGGATTGTAGCCACAGCACTTATCAAGCCGATTATCCGCCGACCACGGCCGGATATCTCCTTTGGAGATCAGGTGGTGATGGTACAGGAAAAACCAGCAGCTTTCCCATTGAGTAATGACTTTGCTTTTCCTTCTGGTCATGCAGCAGTAGCCTTTGCTGGAGCTTATGTCGTGACGTACGAAGAAATCAAAAACAATAAAAAACGGAAGCGGAAAATCAACATCTGGATTTTTTATTTAGCTGCGACTTTGACGGCTTTCTCACGGATCTATTTGGGCAAGCATTATCCGCTTGATGTCCTTGCGGGTGGATTATTGGGATGGGTCATGGGTTGGGTAGCGTGGAAATTGGTAGACTTGGTCAAACCACCGAAAGCTTATTAATGCCTAGAAACCAAAACCTTCTTCGGTATCAGTATTTCTATCTGGGGTGCTCTCAGTAAAGTCGGATGTCGTTGGCTTGGTATCCGATCTGACAGGTGGAGCTAAAAAGGTTGGTGTATCGGTGCGTATTCCTGAAGGCAGTGGTAGCTTTTCCTGCCCGCGCTCTAGTTTTTGTTTGGGAAAACTCGGGCATTTATCCGGATGCTCGTCGCAGATTTTGCGGCATTCCGCGATTGTTGAACAATTGCCCTGTTCTTTGATTTTTTCGCGTACCCCTACACCCATTCTTTTACTAAAACTAGCGCATTTCTCGCGGTTTTCGGCTTGGCTGCAAAAAGTGCGGCAGGCCGCCAAAGAATCGCAGCCCAATTCGGTTTTACCGAGTTCGATCAAAGCTTCCTTCCGCGTCCGATCATCATTTTGGTTAAATTTGCGGCCAAAAGCCGCACATTTATCATGGTTTTGCGGTAAGTTGCAGAGCTTGCGGCAGTCTTCGCGGTTGGTGCAACCGAGTTCGGTTTTAGCCAGTTCCAGAGTTTGATTTTCGTTCGTTTGTTTGAGCCCCATGCGTTTTGTAAATTCCTGACACTTTTCCTGATTGGCTTCTTGTTGACAAACCTCCCGGCATTCGGTGACTGAGCTACAACTTAATTCAGTTTTGGCGAGTTCCACCAGCCGGTCCTTCTTGAACAATCCGTGTGCTTGCCCAAAGCTTTTACAAGTCGGTTGATTTTGGGATTGACTGCAGAAAGCCTTGCAATCAGCCACGTTGGCACAGTTTCCGAGTTCGGCTATCGGAAACGTGATGCCGGTGGTGGTAGTCAGTTTTTGTTCCGGAGCTTCATCGCCCAAAACGTCGTTTTTGACGCCGTACACGCTATATGACCAACAGGCGGCTTTGTTTTGAGGGACATCACAAAACAAGTGACATTCGGCCCGATCCCGACAGTTACCGAGTTCTGGTATGGGAAACTCGTAAGCAGCGGAAGATTTGACGATCACTAAACCAGCGAATAAAAACGCCATCAAAACCATCAGCTGAAAAATTTTTTTCATAAATTAAAACGGATTCTGGTAATCGTTGGAACTATTGGTAGTTGATGTGGTTGCAAATTGGTCAAAAGGGTTAGTTGAATTATCTTCGGTAAACGGATTGGCCGGGGTTGTGCTTGAATTATCAGTCGTAAATGGATTGGAATTTGAGTTTTCGGCAAACGGGTTGTCACGATCATTCACAGTGCTTGGTGTGGTTGATTTGGTGATCTTTGAACTAGAATTAAATAACAGATATGTAGTGGCTCCCGAAAGCGCAAGGATAAGCAAAAGCAAAACTAGGAAAACCACACGAAAACTGTGATTGGGTGAAGTAGTAACCGCGGGAGAAGGATTAAATTCGGGATTGGTTGGCAGATTTGGTTCCATCAGATTAACCGTAACAAGTCTAAGGTTCTTTTGTCAAGAGCCGCACAGAAAACTACCGATTGGGACGAGTTCTTGTAGTCTGGTATTATCCGCACCAAAAAAAGCCGAAGCAGCTCCGCCATCAAGGTTTATAAATACTGTAAATTGTTTTATTGCTGTATTGTTAAATTGTTCAGTTAGCCGAGGTAAGTCAGATAAAAAAGGACCGGAGTTGTGGTTATCTTGTTCAACGATCGCTAACAAATAAACTTCCTCATTTTCGGTTTTACCCACAAGTACTCGACGAGTGTGTTCGTCATTTCGTATAGAAAGTTTTGCAGCAGGAGTAAATAACGGGCCTGATTGAAATACAAAGTCTACTTGGTCGAGTGGCGGCGCAATTTCGCTTAAGGATAACTGTTTCTGTTTTTTGTAAACAAAGCCGTTCACCAGTTGGGAAGTAGAAACTACCCGGTTGTAGTAATTTGGGGCAATAAAAAATAGGCCAACCGGCGTATGGTTTGAGGTGTAGAATCCAGCGTTTGTGCCAAATTTGCAGCGGTTTTCGCTAAGCAAAGTTTGGCTGGTTTTGGGACTTGTGAAGTTGGGAATGAGTTTTAAAGATTCGGGATGAGTTATTTTTTGAGTGAAGACTTGATAAGTCATGCCCTCAAAATTGACGATTGCTCCCGAGATAGGTGAGGCGACAGGTTGAGGTGATGGCAATTTGGGTGAAGGCAACGGGTACAAATTGATTCCTACCAAAGATAAGAGGCCAAGTAAAAATTGCAAAAGCGGGCGCATAGATTTTCAAGCGTTAATTATTTGGTGTGGGTGGAGGGGTGGAATTTATGACTTCCGGTGGACTTTTACGCAGTTCAGCAAAGATGATCAAAGAATAAAACAAAAATAGCAAAGAGTTGAAGAACGGAATCGGTGGATTAAAGCCCAACCCAGACATAAACATTTGGATAAGTGTTGGCAAAGTCAGTGCATGTAATCCTATTTGATAAATTTTTCCGTAAGATAAGGATATATGCATGAGTTTTGTAATTGCAAGTAAAACCAAGGACAAGATGAGGAGGGAAATCAGTCTGGTCATCGGCAGGAAAATGCTTAAACCTACAAACAGCACGATGCCTAGTATCCACGGGACATAATTTAACCAGGGTAAAACTTGGGTGAGGAAAAGATCGACTTGTTGTTTGTCGATGACGATGTTTCCGGCATCTTTCAAGGGATACAAACGGTAACCGGACTCGCGGTCCCGCATCACGACATTGTCCCGAGTCACAAAAACCAGCGACTGACTTTTGGCATAATCTTCAATACTGGCTTTGGTATCGATCGTGAGGAGGTAAAATTGCTTCTGGTCAGAAACGGCCGGCGGAGTATCAGTAAAAAGTTCATAAGGAATGGGGAAATGCAGAGGCTCGATTTGGTTAGTCGAAAGTTGTCCTTGTTTGATAGTGATGACAAGGTTTGCCGGGTAGAGTCCGGCGGCGCGGGTTTGTAGTCTCCCGCTGAACTTACTTAAAGGAGGTAAGATGACCGTAGTCAGTGAAAGAGTCAAGATCAAACCCAAAACAAAAGAAAAGAAAAGAAAATATTTGAGGGAAAAGGAGAATTTTGCCTTAACTACATCATGGTAGTAAACAGGCGAAAACATGCTTTTCCAAAAGACGCGGACAAAAAGAGAAAGTTTGTTCATATTGTTCGGGTACAGAGAAACACAAAATGCTTTAAGCTAGCCTTTAATTATTTTCATTGTATAATATCCACATGCTAAAACTCAATGCCGAAGAACTGCGGACCACTGATCCAACTCCGGATCAGATTGCGAGAGTCAAACGCCGGCCAATTTACATCATTTTGGACAATGTGCTTGATACATACAATATTGGGTCAATTTTTAGACTGGCCGATGCAGTAGGGGCTGCCAAAGTATTTATTTGCGGCGAGTCACTGACGCCACCGCATGCCAGGATCAAAAAAGCTTCGGTGAGTACTTGGAAGTGGGTGCCTTGGCAATACGCTTCAACCGCGGTTGAAGCGATTGCCAAAATAAGAAATCAAAAATCTCGGCCAGAGGCCGATCAGCCTTTGGCTGAAAAAATCAAAATTATTGCAGTTGAGCAAGACAAGCGGAGTCAGCGATTTGATCAAGTACAATATGAGTTGCCACTAGCTTTGGTTGTGGGAAACGAGACACATGGAGTGTCCAAAGAAGTTTTGGACATGGTTGACACGATCGTTGAGTTACCCATGTTCGGAGTGAACAAATCGCTTAACGTGATGGTGAGCTGTGGGATAGTGCTTTATAAAATCATAGAGCAACTTGTTTGAGTTTCCCGGAGTGTAAATATAAATCACTCCCGGAGTGTTTAGTTTCAGCAAGCTGCCAGACTCAATATGAGTGTTGAAGGTTTACGGACTGAAGGATATCGGAAACGGGCGCATTCGTGGGTACAGGAAAATTACCAAACCATAGCTTTCATACTCCAGGAAGCGGCAAATGAAAGGATAACAAAGGGAAAAATACCTAAACCTGATCTTTTTTCAAATGATTTCTGCGGTCCAGCCACTCAGTGGATACCTCAAGATTTACTTGGAGACGTGAAAGTGGAATCTTTCGATGTTTATCTCCACGAAGAAAAACTAGATGAACATTTATGTTTTATGTTAGGCCCTATAATAATAGATTTTACTTTTGGCCAATGGTTGGATAACTTAGATACAGCTATTAGACAACACCCTAAACTTTTTGTAGGAAGAGTTTTGGTGGCGACTAAGAAAGAAATACAAGACACGTTTGGTATCCGATATTTATTATACCCGCAAGCTACATCATTATAGGTTCATTGACAGTTAAGAGTAACTTGATTATAATGCTATGAGTTATGAACTAGACCAAGTCGATATTTATGGCTGATTAGCCCGCCGACTTGGCGGGTTTTTTAGTCTAAACTGGTTCATAACGCTGCACTTTGACAATCAAATGGTGGTAGGAATTTTTGGTGACTTTTGTTTCTGAGTGAAACATTTGTCAATTTTTTTTGAGAGTTTGATCCTGGCTCAGGATGAACGCTGGCGGTATGCCTTAAGCATGCAAGTCGAACGATCTTGTCCTTTGGACAAGAATTTTCAAATTATCCAATAATCCAATAAATACCAATTATCCAATAAGAGCAAAATTCTTATTTGATTATTTGAGAATTGGATTATTTGTTGATTGGAAATTCTCGCCCAGAGGGCGAGGTAGTGGCAGACGGGTGAGTAATAGTAAGGAACGTACCCCAAGGTCAAGTATAGCCTTCCGAAAGGAGGGGTAATACTGGATAGTTCCCGATTTAATCGGGTAAAGCACGTAACTGTGCGCCATGGGAGCGGCCTTATTCCTATCAGCTTGTTGGTAGGGTAAAAGCCTACCAAGGCGATGACGGGTAGGGGGCGTGAGAGCGTGACCCCCCACAATGGCACTGAGACACGGGCCATACACCTACGGGTGGCAGCAACTGGGAATAGTTGTCAATGGACGAAAGTCTGAACACGCGATACCGCGTGAGGGATGAAGTATCTCGGTATGTAAACCTCTTTTGCCAGATCATCGAGATTTGGCGAATAAGCACCTACAAACTACGTGCCAGCAGTCGCGGTAATACGTAGGGTGCAAGCGTTATCCGGATTTACTGGGCGTAAAGTGTCGCGTAGGCGACTTCTTGTGTCACATCTTAAAGAGTAAGGCTTAACCTTGCCGTTGGATGTGAGACTAAGAAGATTTGAAGAAGAGAGGAGTACCTGGAACTGACGGTGGAGTAGTGAAATGCGTTGATATCGTCAGGAACACCAAAAGCGAAGGCAAGGTACCGGCTCTTTCTTGACGCTGAGGCACGAAAGCTAGGGGAGCGAAGCAGATTAGAGACCTGCGTAGTCCTAGCCCTAAACGCATGGATGCTAGATACCCCGTCGCAAAACCTATGGGTTTTGCGACGAAATCAAAAATCAAAATGTCCTGCAGAGCAGGATCTGGCTTTGCCAGACAAAATTCAAAAATATACAAGGTATCCCTTCGGGACTATTTATAAATTTGTCCTTGTTAAATTTTGATCTTTGACTTTTGAATTTTAGATTTCGCAAAAACGTAGTTTTTGCGATGGGGTGTCGCAAGCTAACGCGTTAAGCATCCCGCCTGGGGAGTACGAACGCAAGTTTAAAACTCAAAGGAATTGACGGGGACCCGCACAACCAGTGGAGCATGTGGTTCAATTCGAGACGAAGCGAAAGACCTCACCAGGGTTCGACATGTAACTGCATGTCTAAGAAATTAGGCAGCCTTCGAGGGTGTTACAAAGCTGCTGCATGGCTGTCGTCAGCTCGTGCCGTGGGGTGTTGGCTTAAGTGCCAGAACGAGCGCAACCCCCATCCAATGTTAAATTATCATTGGAGACCGCCCGCTTCTTTTTGAACTCACGAGTTCAAAAAGAGTTGCTTAGTTATTAGTTAATTAGTTACTTAGTAATTTTCTAAGTAACTAAGCATCTAATCAACTATGTAACTCAAATTCGTAGAGTTTGAAAAGAAGCGGGAGGAAGGAGGGGACGACGTCAAGTCAGCACGGCGCTTATGCCCTGGGCAACACACATCCTACAATGGCGAAAAACAACGAGATGCAAGCTCGCGAGTGCAAGCCAATCTCTGAAATTTCGCCTCAGTTCAGATTGCAGTCTGCAACTCGACTGCATGAAGCCGGAATTGGTAGTAATCGCAGATCAGCATGGCTGCGGTGAATACGTTCTCGGGTCTTGTACACACCGCCCGTCAAGTCAACAAAGTTGGAAGTAGCTGAAACTTGGGTTTCCCAAACTAAGCTAAGCCCAGCGATGGGGACTAAGTCGTTGGCCTATAATAATAGGAGTTGCGACCTTTAACAGCAATGTTTCTGAAAAATGTACCTATATCGGTGAACCCTACGTTTAGATATACTAAATAAGGGAATACCGAGGGAAGTTTAGATGAAGCATGGTCCAACAAATACTAGATTTTTGAAAGATAAGAAATCACATCTTAAGTTGTCCCAACTACAAAAAGATTTTGTTATCGGAACAATATTAGGAGATGGTTGCTTAATCACTTCAAGGTCTGGCAAAGCTGCGCGCTTACAAGTAAGTACAGAAAGCAAAGTATCATGAATTTGTTTTCTGGAAATACAATTTTCTTAAAGATTGGATTACAACAAAGCCACGGTATGATCGTTATAATGATTCAGCCGTATTTCGTACTATTTCACATCCAGATTTAATGGCAATAAAACGTCTTTTTTATAAGGACGATATAAAAATTGTTCCGGGAAATATAAAAGATTTACTTAAAAATCCTTTAAGTTTAGCTATTTGGTTTATGGATGATGGAAATGGTCATAAGAGAAATCCATATTTAAGATTAAGCACGTATGCATTTAAAGAAGCAGGGAATAAACTTTTACAAACCTGTTTGAGAGAAAATTTTTTATTAGATGCAAAAATTTTCCATGACAATAAGGGTTTTTATCTGTGCTTTTTAAAGGACAATGCACTTAAACTTTATAAATTAATCAAGCCATTTATTATTCCGTGCATGGAATACAAATTTATAAAGGTTAATTCTATAACCCCGTAGAGACTACACGGTACCTCCCGACGGCCGTCGGGATGAAGATATAGTCCATGCCTCTGGAAACACGAGGAATAACATGAACAAGGTATCCCTAGCCGAAGCTGGGGATGGATCACCTCCTTTCTACGAGAAATCGTCCCGATAGAATTGGGACGCAATCTTTTGTTAGTTAGATGTAAAACAAACTGACAATACAGTATTAGACTCTTAAAATTTTCCTACCACCATTTGGTTGTTAAATAAAAATCCTCCGTTATACATCGGAGGATTTTTTGTGGTAAAATTTCTCTTATTGGCGCGATGGCGAAGAGGTAACGCGGCTGTCTGCAAAACAGCTATGCAGGGGTTCGATTCCCCTTCGCGCCTCATAAAGCAAATACTGGGACAAAACACTTGCCTGCCGGCAGGCAGGTCTACTGCGGGGGTTCGATTCCCCCCGAGTTCAATGACAATAAATATCGAAGCGCAAAGAATACTAAGAGAGTTTGTTTATCAACAAAGGCCTGAGTGGGGACAAGAAGAGAGGTACTCTTTTAAGTATAAAGTAAGTGTATTATTCAATAATTGGCATGCGAATCTACCAGGAGGCGCTTACAGAAATTATCCACTCAACCTTCTGGAAGAAAGGTATCCAAGAGGAAATTCGAGAACGGAAATGTCCACAATTGATTTATTTTCTAGAATTGACCAAACACTTGCGCGCCATGGCATTGATCAAAAAGAAATAGTCAAGCTTCAAGAAGAAAGGAAACAACATGATCCGGATGCATACATCAATCTAATTGTATTGACTTTACCCGCATTTCGTACACTTCTGGAAGAAGGATTTCTTTTAAGGGATTTAGTTGAATGAAAACGAAATAACGAGAGAATACTAATAATCGTTACTTTACTGTTCCTCCTTTACCAAATTCCACGGTTTTTCTTAAAACGCGATTTGCGCTTGACAATAAATACCTTTTTATTCTACAGTTTAATAGATGCCGATCTTTACGGCATAAAGTGAACGAAATACATCCTGTCCATTTTGAAAAACTTACTAACAAAGTTGACCGCCTGAAGTTCCTCCTTTTGTTTTCGGTACTAGTTTCTTTGTTTACGCTGTTTGTGATTGTCCTCAAACTGCCTGAACCCACTTCATATACTAGCAAAGCAGGAACGAACACGGCCAGTTTCTCGCTTTTGCCCACCCAAATCAGTCTGCCGCCGGAATTTGGTTTCCAAGTTTGGGTGAATGCCCAAAATCCAGTTGCCTTTGCCCATGTAGAAATCAATTTTGACAAAAATCTGGTGGCTTTGACACAGGAACCAGAACTCATCAATCCCATGCTGAGCCGCGTGGTGAAACGGACTTCCAAAACCGATGCCAATAAAACCGGAGTGGTGGTGTTTGCAGTCGGATTGGATCCGATCAACAAAGCGTTAGCTCCAACTGGAGCATTTCAACTCGCGAAACTGACGTTCAACACAATTACTACCCAGTCCAACCTGACGACACAACTCACATTTAACCAAAGCGCGCTGAAACTCGTCAATCCCGATGCAAGTGTATTTACTCTGACCACTACCAACTCCAACTTGACACTAAATCCGTTGGTACTACCAAGTCCAACTCCAGCGCCTTCTCCCAGTCCTTCAGTAGCTCCGAGTCCAGGTCAGATTGGTAGTTGCGATGCTTATTGTAAATCCGTGAGTTTGACAAGAGGTCTATGTCGTCAAAACGCCGCCCAGTGCGGAAAGAGTAATGAAGTGTATGTAGCAGAGGGTAATAAGTACTGTGCGGCAAGCCGAAGAAATGATGTGTGTTGTTGCGAAAAATAACTAATATATGACAAGAAAAATTCAACTAGCTATCTTTGGTTTATTGACTTTCAGTTTCGTTTTTTTCGTATCAGGAGGACTGATTGGTTTAATTTCCAAAAACACACAAATTGCCCAAGCTCAAACAGGTTTAGTAGGTGATGCCAATGGGGATGGGCATGTGGATGAGGGAGATTATAATATCTGGTTGATCAACTACAATCTGCCTACTAGCCTTGGGTCAGGGAGTGGCGATTTTAACAACGATCGCATCGTAGATGGAGTAGACTACACATTGTGGCTTGCCCATTATGGAGAAATACTAGTCCCCACGCCGTCGCCTTCAATAGTACCGATACCAAGCGCTTCGCCTATCATCACTAAATCGCGACCCTTCGGCCCATTTAACCCTCCAACTTCTGACTTTGGTTTTCCATATACCGGAGGATTTCTGGATTTAAATATCAATACCGCTCTTGCCACCCTGGCTTCAGCCAAAGCCAGTAGCATGCATGTATTTGTGCATTTGACAGGAGGCAGAAGTAACTTCCAAACTTCAACCGGAGCCTTTGACTTAACCAAATGGAAAACCCAACTAGATAACTGGAAAAGCTTAGTTCCCCAAATTCAAGGCTTTGTTGATGATGGAACGATCATCGGACACATGATGCTCGATGAACCCCAAGACCCCAACAACTGGGATGGCAACACTGTCCCTTGCAGTGATATCTTGGGAGCTGCTGACTATAGTCACTCAGCTGCCTTTTGGCCAAATATGCCAGCCGGAGCTGGAACTCATGCCACTTGGATAGCAGATCAATCCTGTGATTGGTTGAGTAGCAAATTTGACTTTACGCTCACTCCCTATACCTATGCCAGGGGAGTCACATATCAAAACTTCCTCACCGATAATATTGCTGCTGCAAATCGAACTGGTGTCACTTTTTACGCTTCCCTTAACGTCCTTGACGGTGGAACCACCAAAGGAGTGGAAATGACCCAACAACAAATTCAAGATGCAGGAGGTTATTTCTTGTGTAACGGA
>Ga0209210_1000066_pt1 | contig 140013 bp, 150 predicted proteins | sample RifGroA1_FD_183991 | JGI IMG/M metagenome (GOLD analysis project Ga0209210, IMG submission 183991) | Contaminated groundwater microbial communities from Rifle, Colorado, USA - Rifle Groundwater A1 (SPAdes) (version 2) | ecosystem: Environmental > Aquatic > Deep subsurface > Groundwater >... | reverse complement strand
ACGCTGGTTCTTGATTTTTGTTTGCCATATGTTTTTCTCTTGCTAATTAAGGTGATTAAAGATGGTTAACCTTTGTCACCCCAATTTAGTATTTTTGTCACCCCATATGGTTAACTCAACACTCTCTTGCTTTATTTATTTATTGGGTTTATAATAGAAAAGTGCCAGAGTGGTGCAATTATCAATTAACTAAATAAAAATATGCGCAACGAAGAAAAATGCCCTGTTTGCGGCAATAATCCGTGCACCTGTCCAAAATAAGAAATATTGTTTGGAACAAAAAACAGCCCATTCTGGGCTGTTTTTTGTTCGTTTTGTTTTTTGAAAAAATCGTAAAAAATGCTAGATTAAAAGGTGGGGAGGGTTCGCCTAATGGTATGGCACTGGTTTCGAAAACCAGCGGGAGCAATCCCTTACAGGTTCAAGTCCTGTACCCTCCGCAAATTTGTATTGTGTTAAAATATTGCTATAATTAGCGCATGAAAGAAGGAGTAGGGGACAAGTTAAAAAGAGAAAAGCATTTTTACGATAGGTTGACGCAAGGAGATCCGGATATCCGCTTTAAAGCAATGGCTGAAATGGGCATTTTCCGCAAAGAAATTATTGATTTAAAGTCGCATGACCCAAACGGGTTTCTTCTTAATATTGACGTAGAGAAACTGGACTCAACCGACTTACTTTTTTATCGCCGTTTCAAAGAAGGCGAGGCCGATATAACCGGCCTTCAAGCTCAGTTGCGTGTTTTGACTCCTCTTCCCGAATCGGCATCTTCCAGAAAACTCATGAATTATTTGTTGTATCAAATTGAGGAGCGTAAAAAAAAAGGATTAAGAAGAGCCGGCTGACTTATTTCGTGTGTATCGCCAGATAGATGTCTTCAAGCGCCCGAACCCCAAAGCAAAACCTTCGGCTTGCTACGGGGCAGGCGCCGTCGCCTATTTAGTATGTAATGCTAGGTATATGTCTTCTAAAGCTCTTACTGCATCTCCCGCTGCTATATTGTTCTGATGGTAGAGGACATTGGTGCAGTCACCGGCCGCCCAAATGCCGGGCGCTTCGGTTTTCTGGTTCCAGGCGTCAATTTTTATTCTACCCAATTCATCCATCGGGACCAGTCCTTTCACAAAGCCGGTGTTCGGAATTTGTCCGATTTCCACGAAAATACCGGAAACTTTGAGTTCTTTTTCTTCTTCCGTGCCCGTTTCTTTGTAAATTATTCCTTCGACGAATTTATCTCCTTTTACTTCCAGAATGTCCACATTTTTAATAGCATTCATTTTCGAATTTTGGAGAACCTTATCTACCGTAATTTTATCCGCACGGAAAGTGTCGTTCCTATTTATAAGTGTCACGGATTTAGCGTAAGCAAGCAGCTGCGCAGCTGTTTCAAAGCCGGCATTGCCTCCGCCGATAACAGCGACATCCATGTCCGTAAAGAGCGGTCCGTCGCAGGAGGCGCAATAAGTGAGTCCCTTATGTTCCAATCTGTCCGCACCTTTTGTAGTGATTTTTCTGCGTCCACTACCACTCGTGATTAAAATTGTTTTTGTTTTAAACTCGTCGTTTTTATCCGTCTTAACAACAAAACCGTCAGCATTTTTCGTTATACCGATTACTTTTTCTCCCTCTTTCATTTCCAGAGTGGAACCTGTCTTTTCAACATTAGCCAAAACATGTTTTTTAAAATTTGCCGCCAACTCATTGCCGGAAAGCGATGGGGTGCCTATCCAGTTGTAGATCTGTTCGGACACAACCGACTGTCCGCCCCATTCGGCAGTAATAAAAAGAGTTCGCAGTCTTTTGCGGGCGGCATAAACTGCCGCCGCTGTGCCCGCCGGCCCGCCTCCGATAATTATTAAATCGTAGGTCATTGTTCCATTATACATTAACTTCACAGATACAACAAAAATTCACCGCTTTACCCGTCAAAATCCGACGGGCTCCGACACGGACTCATTTTTGCTATATCTGCTTCGTGAAAGAAATTGCTTTACTTTTTATTGCGTCGCAAAAAGGCCGGAACAGCGCTCCAGTCGTCGCTATCATCTTCAATAATTTCCTCTTTTACCTCTCTCTTTTCGTTCTTTTTTATAAAATCATTGTTTAAGCTTCCGTTCTGGAGGCTGTTATGTATTTCCTTTTTTATCATAGCCGGAGTTTCATCTTTCAAAAGTTGACCTCCCGGCGCTCCGCTAAAAAGATTTTTACGCGGCATATCGGCAGGGAAGCTGGTGGCGATGACTGTAACTTTTATCTCGCCTTTTTTCAGTTTTTCATCGTGAATCGTGCCAAAAATTACCTTGGCATCCTTGTCAATTGACTCGGTAATTATTTTTGCCGCTTCTTGAATTTCATTAATTGTCAAATCGTCACCGCCGGAAATGGCAAAAAGCACTCCCTTAGCGCCATGAATTGAAATTTCAAGCAATGGTGAATTAATAGCGATAAGAGCCGCTTTCTCGGCGCGCTTTTCACCCGAGGCGCTACCGATACCCATCAGCGCGCTTCCTGCATTTGCCATAACCGCTTTAATATCGGCAAAGTCCACATTGATAACACCCGGAGTTGTAATAAGGTCGGAAATGCCCTCTACCGCCTGGCGCAGTATATCATCACATCTGGCAAAAGCATCTTTAAAATTGGTGTTTTTTTCGGCTAATTGGAGCAATTTATCGTTTGGAATAATAATTATGGCGTCCACTTCTTTCGCTAAATCTTCAATGCCCTTTTCCGCTATTTTCATTCGGCTGTTGCCTTCAAAAAAGAACGGCTTAGTGGTAACGGCGACGGTGAGGATGCCTTGTTCTCGGGCCGCGCGGGCAACAATCGGAGCCGCGCCGGTACCGGTGCCTCCTCCCATTCCGCAAGCGAGAAAAATCATATCAGCTCCCTTTACCACATCCTGAATCTCGGATTTTGTTTCTTCGGCCGCCTTCTTCCCGATTTCCGGGTCCATACCGGCTCCCAATCCTTTAGTTAAATTTTTTCCGATATGAATTTTTTTCTCGGCCAGAGAATGATGCAAATCTTGAGTGTCGCAATTCATGCAGATGAAAGATACGCCTTTAACCTTGGAATTTATCATATGATTCACAGCATTCTTTCCCGATCCGCCGATCCCGATGACCATAATGCGGGCAAAACTTTGTATTGGCTGATTTATTTTTGGCATAGTTTTTAAAAATTAATCCTTCGCTTGCGCTCAGGATCCCGACTTTACATCGGGACTTATATGAGGACATACTAACATTAGAGCAAAAAAAAGCAAACCCAAGAAAGTTAGGTGTCAGGTTTTAGGGACTGGGCTCTGGTTATTAGCAAATAAAACCCAGAACCTAACTCCTACGGCATTAGTTGTTTTATTCCTGATTTTATTGTATTTTTTAGGTCTTTTAAGAGATTTTTGAACGAATTTTCGGAATAACCCTCATTGTTTTTGCCGGATGTTAGAAGGCCTAAGGCCGTGAACCAGGACGAATCGCGAAGTTTGGTTTTAGTATTGCCGAAAATTTCGGTCGTGCCCAGGATTGAAGGGAGTTTCAGGTTGGATTTTGATAATTCGGTGAGGAGCGGAGTGTTGGCTCCGCCACCGACAAATACAACTCCGGCCGGCAAGAGTTCGGACCTTTTTATTTTTTTTAAATTGTTTTCTATTGATTCAAAAATGTCGCAAAGGCGCGCTTCAATAATTTCATCCAATTTTTTCTTTGAAAATTCTTCATCAATATTCCCGAGTTTCAGATTTTCAGCTTTTTCCAGAGGAATTTTAAAACCGAGGGCGATGTCGTTGGTAATTTTTGCCGAACCGATGGAAAAAGTGTAAATGGACATCAGCAAACCGTTTTCAAAAACCGAAAGAGATGTTGTCTGGTCTCCGATGTCAACCAAGGCCACCCCGACAATTTTTTGTTTTTCCGATAAAGCAATATTACTGATAGCAATCGGGGAAGCTATTATATCTATTGTTTCCACTCCGGCTTCTGCGATAACCCCGAGTAAGTCTTCCAAATGCTGGATGGAATAGGTGATAAAAAGGGCCTTGGCTTCAAGTTTGGTTCCACGCATGCCTTCCAACCGTCCCAATACTTCTTTTCCGTCAAGTCGGAAAGAAATGGGATATACATGAATAATTTTTTTATTTCCCAAACTCAAATTATCTTCGCAGTCCTGAAGTGCTTTATTAATGTCCAAGCCGGTTACTTCGCCGTCGGCTTTGGAAACAATCGTTCCGCCCGAACTCATTTCGCCGCGCAATGTTGCGCCAGAGAGGGCAACAAACACTCGCTTTATTTTTAAGCCGGAAGATTTTTCCGCCATATTTACGGCATTTTTTACCGAGGCGGTCGCCAGGTTGCTGTTTACAACATAACCGTGTCGCACTCCAAAAGTAACGGCTTCGCCGACGCCAATAATTTTAGGATTTTTTTCTCCCTTTAGAAATTCTCCGACCACGACCCGTGTCATGGACGACCCGATATCTATTCCGATGGAAATATTTCTGATCATACTTTCTCTCTTCTCTCTCCATTCTACTACCATGTCGCATTCCTTCCAAATGAAGCATTCCGTGGATAACTAGAAAGCCAAGCCATTGCCGGTAAGTGCGGTTTAAATTTTTAGCTTCTTTGCGGATGATTCCTGGACACAATACTATTTCACCCGCATTTTTAGAAAAAGCAAAAGACAGCACATTGGTAGCTTTATCCCGCTTTCTGTATTTTTTATTTATTTCTCTGGATCTTTTTTCCGTTACTAAACCAATCGAAAACTCATAGTTTTTACCCAAGATATCATTTTTTATATCGACAAACGAGGAGCGCATTAACGAGTACTCTCGTTCATGGCGTCCGAGTGCCGTCGCATCAAAAGATTTTTCTTTTATTTTACCGAACATAATTTACTTGGATGCCATTTTACCCAGTTTTCTGAGTTTTTCTATTTCCTTCCTCCGTTCAATTCTCCTGAGAGCGCTCTTTTTTATTTTAAGCTTTGATTCTTTTCTGGCATTATAGCGAGCGCCTTTGATTTTTCGGATAATTCCCGATTCCTGAATTCGACGCGAAAAGCGACGCAAGACGCTTGAATTGTTTTCGTTCGAATTTTTTTTCACTTCAATTACTGTTTTGGCCATACTTGTCCCGCCGTAATCCTTCAACAAATTTAGGACGAAGGGGGATGAGTTCAGATTATCATATAAAATATTTTTTGCAAACCCTCGTATTTTTATTGACTTTTGGGCAAAAAAATATAATATACTTATATGAATCAAGCGGTAGATTATATAACCGAAGAAAAAAGAAACACATTCCTGGAGGAACTTCAGGATTTGAAAGGGCCGAAGAGAAAAGAGATTTTGAAATCTTTGGAATACGCGAAATCGCTGGGTGATTTGTCGGAAAACGCGGAATATCACCAAGCGCGCGAAGAGCAAGGCAAGTTGGAGGCGCGGATTGCCAAAATAGAACAAATTCTGCAAACTTCGCAAACCGCTAAAGGGGGCGGAGGTGATATAATTGAAATTGGCTCCAAGGTGGTCGTACGAAAAAACGGCACGAAAGAAGAAAAAAAATATGTTATAGTGGGTTCTGAGGAGGCAGATATGGCGGAGGGAAAAATTTCCAACCGGTCTCCACTCGGCGTCGCGCTTTTTGGCAAAAAGAAAGGTGATAGTGTTTCGTTAAAAACTCCGAACGGAACGGCAAATTATAAAATTATAAATGTTTCTTAAATTTCCGCCCAAGGCGGATCAGCTCTTAGCTGAAAAAAATGTCTTCAATTGATGAAATTAGGGATGCTCGGATAAAAAAACTCCAGCTTCTTAAAGAGAAGGGGGTGAACCCTTATCTCGCCAGGCCAAAAAGAGAAATGACCCTACGGGAAGCGGTTAACGATTTTGACCTTTTGGAAAAAAATAAAGAAACGAAATGGGTGGCCGGCAGAATAATGTCCATCCGCGGCCAGGGCGCAATAATTTTCATCACTCTAAACGATGGTACCGGAGTTTTTCAGGGACTTTTAAAGAAAGATATTTTAGGCGTGGAGAAGTTTGACTTCTGGAACGAGGTTGTTGACATCGGGGACTTTGTGGAAATACAGGGAACTTTTTTCAAGACCAACCGGGGAGAAAAAACAGCTGAAGCCAAGGATTGGCATATGCTTTCCAAGAGTTTGCGGCCGCTGCCGGAAAAATGGCACGGGCTCCAGGATGTAGAAGAAAGGTATCGCAAGCGATACCTGGATATTTTAATGAATCCGGAAATCAAAGAACTTTTTGAAAAGAAAGCTAGGTTTTGGGATGTGACGCGGGAGTTCATGAGAGAGAAAGGGTTTTTGGAGGTGGAGACCCCAACTTTGGAAACCACGACCGGCGGGGCGGAAGCAACTCCTTTTAAAACTCATCATAATGATTACGACCTGGATGTCTTTTTGCGCATCTCCATCGGCGAGCTGTGGCAGAAGCGGCTAATGGCCGCCGGCTTCCCGAAAACCTTTGAAATCGGACGGGCCTATCGGAACGAGGGCACCAGCCCGGAGCATACCCAGGAATTTACCAATATGGAATTTTATTGGTCCTTTGCGGACTACAACGACGGAATGAAGCTTGTCCGGGAAATGTATATAAAAATCGCGAAGGAAGTTTTCGGCACGACTAAATTCACTTCTCACGGGAACTCATTTGATCTCTCGGATGAATGGGAAAAAGTTGACTATGTTATCAAAACCAAAGAAATGACCGGAATTGACGTTCTTACCGCGAGCGAAAAAGACATGAAAAAGAAATTGGACGAACTCGGGATAAAATATGACGGGAACAACAGAGAGCGTTTGACGGACTCGTTATGGAAATATTGCCGAAAACAAATATTCGGCCCCGCCTTCCTGGTGCATCATCCGGTCCTGGTTGCTCCATTATCAAAAGTTAACCCGAAAAATCCGCTTACCACGGAAAGGTTTCAGCCGATTATCGCCGGCAGCGAAGTCGGCAACGGTTATTCGGAATTAAACGACCCGATAGACCAGAAAAAAAGATTTCTCGACCAGCAGAAGCTGATAGAAAAGGGGGACACCGAGGCGATGATGCAGGACGACGAATTCGTGGAAATGCTGGAATACGGAATGCCGCCGACCTGCGGTTTCGGCTTCGGCGAACGACTTTTTTCCATCCTGGCCGACAAGCCGCTCCGCGAGACGCAACTTTTTCCTCTGATGAAGCCGAAAGCTAACAAATAAAATTTTTTATTCCGGAAAATACCGGTTACGATGTTTAACCTGGGGAACTTTCACTTCCGGTTTTTGGTTTTCACCTTTGGTTCTTGCGTGTTCCTCTTTATATTTTCTTTCCATGAACTCTATCCTCTCCTTAACCTTTTGGCAGTAGATTTTAACAGGATTGAAATTCCCGGTGCTAAAAGCGAAAGTAAGCTCTCTCTGAAATTCTTCCAGCAACTCATCAGGTCTTAAAAGCAATTCGCCTTCGCGCGCATCGGACGGCGCTTCTTGAGCTAGATGCGCTTTCTCCCAGCAGGCATCATACTCTCTTTCCATTGTTTCAACTTCTTTTGTTATTTGACTCCAACACCCCTTGGCCATAAGAAAATCTCCGATTTTGTAAGCCAGGTCTAATTCTCTCCGAAGTTCTCCTGCCACCTCCATCAAGAGGGCGTTCCTTTTTTTTACTAATTCTTCCTGGCGGGGGTCGGGAGGTCTGGATTCACGATGAAAGCGCATATGTTTTTGGTTAAATTATTAATAGACCCATTATAATCCTTCGCCCATAAATAACAACACCCTGAGAACCAGAGGTTGTCCGAGGTGATTTGGCGTTTTTGGGCACTTTAGAATCTAATGAAAGGTTTTCAGTATGTAGCCCCTCACTACATAATGAAAAATTTGACAAAAAATTGAAAATAAGTAATATAAGATACACATAGGTGTGTAATATAGTTTTGCACAGGATGTCTATTAATGGAGGGGTTTGTGAGTTATAATAATATATATATGAAAAAAATACCAGAAGAGAATTTTAAACATGCATCTTTAATGGGCGGGAGGATACCTTCGTCTTCATTAGACGCAATTGCTAATATGGATAGAATTATAGGAGAAGTTGGAGGCACTTTACACTTTTTGGTTACCACAGAAGAAGATGGTTGGTTTGCAGAATGTAATGAATTTCCTGCAATTATTATCGGAGGAGCTGAAAAAAATCCTTCAACTGAGTTAATAGAGGAAAGAATAAGGGATGTGGTTCATTGTGCATTCAATATTTCTTCAAAAATACCCTCAAAAGACATAATTAGGAATGAATCTACTCCGTCCTTCAAGGCGTTATATGTCTGAGGATCGTATAAAAAGAAAGGAATTATACAAAACTTTAGGAAAGTTAAAAACTAAAGATTGGCTTAAAGCAGCCGAAAATCTATATCTAAAAGTAACATCACCAAGTGGTGGTACTTCGCACTGCCATAGTATAAGGATGCCTTCAATACCAGTTGAAGATATAAGGGGCCTTATAGCTACTGTTTATGACGGAATGTCAAATCAAGTACACCAAAAGACTTTTAAAAAGTTTCTTGATTTTGGATTTCCTGAAGACCAAATTTGGAAAGCTTTAGAAATGCTAGATTAAAAATTTTATGCCTAGACACGATTTCATAAACGCTCTTAAGCGTGCAATAAACTAGTTACAAAATAAGAACCCCAAAAAACAACTTTGCCCCGATACTATGGAGCAACGGGGCGCTTTGATGCTTGTTTTTTGAATTTCCTGAAGAACTATTTTCTTCGCCCCCGCTCCGACGTCGGTCGGAGCGGGGGCTAGCTGGGTATGGGTGGTATTTACCACCACCCAAACCACAGCAGGAAAAGGTTGATTGGGAGCAGGGCGCCTAGCGCACCCGCCCACGCTCGGCCAGAGACACAGATTCGCTCAAAGAAGGGCCTGTCATCTGGCTCCCAGTCCTCCTGAAGCCAAGCCGCGAAAGTCCCGAAGCTCGCCATCGCGGTGGCGAGCAACATCACCAGCCCGAGAACGGTCGCCGTTCCCTCGGCAGTTCCTACATCGCGGTTGGCAATCGCGATGTAACAGAACAAGGAAACGACGGAAAACACAAAGAAAAACACTCTGACGGAAAACTTATTACGGAAGTTCATATACCCCCTCCTGATTTTGTTGGGTTAATACCCAATTCTCTCTTACTATATCACATATTAATCAATATGTCAAAAAAACAAAAAGTATGGAAAGTATAAAGTTATCCACAGGCGGGGCTTGGTGTTATTTTTATACCTGGTTTATAATGTTAATCAAGTGGGAAAAAGTGGGAAAAGTGTTAATAACTATTTTTTAATAAAAATATGCTCATCGGCGAATACATCCACACCATAGACGCGAAGAACAGAATTTCCATGCCGGCGAAGTTTCGCCAGGAGCTCGGCAAAAAAATTATTATTACACCCGGACTTGACTCATGCCTGTTCATTTTCACGGCCAAAGAGTGGGGGAAGGTCAGTAAGAAACTTTCCGATTCGGCCAGCGACCTTTCTTTCTTGAAAGCCGACCAGCGAAGTTTTAACCGCTACATGTTCGGACGGGCGGCGGAAGTGGAAATTGATTCCATCGGCCGGATATTGATTCCGGAATTCCTGAAAGAAAAAATCGGACTCAAAGACAGCGCGGCGGTAGTCGGAGTGGAAGACAGGATAGAGGTTTGGAACGAGAAAGCATGGAGGGAGCAGAAAAAGGAAGTGGAAAAACGCGCGGAGCAATTGGCGGAAAAGCTGGGAAATGAGGAGAAATAAAATGACCAGCGTACACAAGACGGTTCTTTTAAATGAAACAATAGATGGTTTGCTTGTCCACCGAAGCCTTGGCGAAGGTGGAAATGAGAATCTCGTGATAGTTGACGCTACTTTTGGGGGAGGCGGGCACAGCAGGGAAATATTGAAGAGATTTCCAAAAGCGAAAGTGATTGCGCTGGATCAGGACGGAAGCGTATGGAACGAAAACGATAGCCGAATTTCCTTTCATAATGAAAACTTTCGCAACCTAGACAAGGTATTGGGAACCGAAAAGATTGATGGAATTACCTTTGACTTGGGATTAAGTTCCGACCAGTTGGAAAATTCCGGACGGGGATTTTCTTTTATGAAAAACGAGCCGCTTCTCATGACCATGAAAGCACCTGCCCGCCGAAGCCTCGGCGCAGGCGGGAACCCATCCGAATATTTCCTGACGGCCTACGACATCGTCAACACCTGGAGCGAGAAAAGTTTGGCGGACATTATTTATGGCTACGGAGAGGAGAGATATTCAAGGAGGATAGCCAAGAGAATAGTGGATGCCCGGCAAAAAGCAAAAATTAAAACCACCCGTGATTTGGTAGAGATAATCAAGGAAGCGGTGCCGGCGGTTTACAGAAGAGGAAGAATCCATTTTGCCACTCGGACCTTCCAGGCCTTGCGGATAGCGGTCAATGACGAGCTCCGGATTCTACAGACAGGGCTGGAAAAAGGATTTGAGGCGCTAACGGCGGGCGGGAGAATGGCGGTGATAAGTTTCCACAGTTTGGAAGACAGGGTCGTCAAAAGATTTTATTCCGCCAAAGGCGGATCCGCCTCGGGCGGAAAGGAACATAGAGTCGCGAATATCATTACAAAGAAACCAATTAGAGCCGGCAACGAAGAAATCAAAATAAATCCCCGGGCTCGCAGCGCCAAATTAAGAGTTTTACAAAAAATATGAGACAAATCGGACTACAACTGAAAACACGAATACAAAATGTAAATATTATAGACAATAATATTGAAGTCCAAAAATTTATTTTCCATACGATGATACTGATTATGGCGGGGCTCGGGCTCTTTTATATTTTAATATTAGGAAACATGGTTTTTAATATCGTGGAGAGGAAGGGATTGGATAAAGAGACGCTGGTCCTTTCCAATGAAGTCGGCAATCTGGAACTTTCTTATTTGTCCGTTTCCAGCAGCGTTGATTCCGTCCTTTCGTCCTCCATGGGATTCAAAGAGGCACGCGCCAATTTCGCCACCCGAAAATCTCTCGGCAGTCTAAAGCTTACCAACAATGAAATATAGTTTTCTCGCCAGATCCAGGGTTATTCTTGCCTGCGTGATAGTTTTTGCCGTGGTGTTTTCGGTAAAACTTTTTTTAGTGCAAGTCGTGCATAGCGGCGCTTATTCGGATGCCGCCGACCGCCAATACGCCACGCCCTCAAGCAATATTTATGAACGTGGCACGATTTATTTTGAGCGCAAAGACGGGGGGCTTATTTCTGCCGCCACGCAAATTTCCGGCTTCAAAATAGCTATTGTCGCCGGTAAAATTATTAACGAAGAATCCACTTATCAAGAATTATCCAAAATCGTAACTCTTGACCACGATGATTTTATAACAAAAGCGGATAAAAAAAACGATCCCTATGAAGAAATAGCTAATTATCTTTCCAAAGAACAGGCCGATGCCATTTCCGCATTAAAACTGCCCGGTGTCAGTATCTTTAAAGAAAAATGGCGTTTTTATCCCGGAAGCAATCTAGCTTCACATACGCTTGGATTTGTGGGGTATAAAGGCGATGTTTTGGGTGGACGTTACGGTTTAGAAAGGCAATATGAAAGCACCCTTTCCCGCAATATTAATAATCCTTATATTAATTTTTTTGCCGAAGTTTTTTCCAATATAAATAAAACTTTATTTGAAAATGAAATTCCGGAAGGAGATATTGTAACGACCATTGAGCCCCAAGTCCAGGGTTTCCTGGAAAAAAAATTAACTGAAGTGAAAGACAGATATCAGGTAGATTCCATCGGCGGAATAATCATGAATCCAAAAGACGGGGCTATTTACGCGCTTGGCGTTAAACCCGATTTTAACCCGAATAATTTTTCCCAAACCAAAAATATTTCCGTTTTTTCAAACCCGCTGGTGGAAAATGTCCTGGAATTCGGATCCGTGGTCAAGCCCCTGGTAATGGCGGCCGCTCTGGATGCGGGAGTCGTAACGGCTGATACCACTTATAACGATAAAGGATCCATCATGGTTGAAAAAAAAGAAATATTTAATTTTGACAAGAAAGGCAGAGGTCCGGGCACAAGCATGCAAGATGTTTTAAGTCAGTCGCTCAATACCGGAATGGTTTTCGTGGAACAGAAACTGGGCAAAGAAAAATTGCGCGATTATCTACTGGCCTACGGCATTAAAAATACAACCGGAATCGATTTACCGAATGAGACCTCTGGACTTGTTTCCGGCATACTAAAAAGTCCCCGCGAAATAGAATACGCCAATGCCGCTTTTGGCCAGGGTATTGCTCTCACTCCGGTAGGACTAATCCGGGCGCTGGCTTCGCTTTCAAACGGGGGAAATTTGGTTGTTCCACACATCGTGCGTCAGATAAAATACGATAACGGCATCGAGAAAATTATGACATATCCCACCACACCCGCGAAAATCACGCCGGAAACTTCGCAAGAAATAACCAGAATGCTGGTGACGGTGATGGATAAAGCGCTCAAAGGAGGTTTGAGCAAGCTGGACCACTTCAGCGTAGCGGTCAAAACAGGCACTGCTCAAGTTGCGGATAATGTAAACGGGGGCTATTATGAAGATAGGTACACGCATTCTTTCTTCGGATATTTTCCGGCTTATGACCCGAAATTTATAATCTTGCTTTATGCCGTAAATCCCAAAGGTGTGCCTTACGCCGCAACAACTTGGGCCGATTCTTTTTTGGATATTACAAAATTTTTATTAAACTATTATAATATTCCGCCGGACAGATGAATTACCCCGATGTCAGACATAGGGGAATCCCCTATGTCTGACATCGGGGACGAACGACTATGAAAACAACTTTTAAGAAAATTATAACTTATATTTTAAAAACAGAGTCGCGACTGGTGCTTTGGAAGTACAAGCCGAAAGTTGTCGCGATTACCGGCTCGGTCGGCAAGACCTCCACCAAGGACGCTGTTTATGCCGTGCTGTCCCGGATAGCGCATGTCAGGAAAAGCGAGAAAAGTTTCAACAGCGAGCTAGGGCTTCCGCTTACCATTTTGGGATGTCCCAACGGATGGAATAATCCGCTTGTCTGGATTAAAAACATTTTTAAAGGATTATGGCTTTTTGTTTGGCCGCACAAATATCCCAGATGGCTTGTGTTGGAAGTGGGCGTAGGCAAACCGAATGATATGTGGAACATCGCTTACTGGCTCAAAACGAACGCAGTCATTATTACCGCCATCGGAGAAACTCCGGTACACATAGAATTTTTTAATTCACGCAAACATCTGGCGGAAGAAAAAAGTCAGCTTATAAAAACTTTGAAGAAAGACGGCCTTTTAATTTTGAATGCGGATGATGAAGAAGTGCTCAATATGAAAATTAAATTCAAAAATCGCAATATCACTTACGGATTCAAAGAGGGTGCTGATGTGCTCGGTTCCGGGGACAATATTCTCTATAACAACAAGAACGAACCGGAAGGGATAATTTTCAGGGTGGATGAAGAGGGCAACAGTTTTCCAGTTGTTATAGAAAGAGTATTCGGACAAAACCACCTTTACGCGTCGCTCGCGGCTATTGCGCTGGCTTCCGGACTCAAACTTAATATACTGGAAGCGATAAATTCGCTGAAAAACTACGATGTCCCGCCGGGGCGCATGCGGCTTCTCCGGGGTATAGAGGGTTCTCTGATTATTGACGATACCTATAATTCTTCCCCCTTTGCCTGCGTCTCCGCGCTCGGCACCCTGGGAGAAATAAAATGCGCGGGGAGAAAAATCGCCGTTTTGGGCGACATGCTGGAGCTCGGCAAACATACGATTGAAGCCCATAAGAATATCGGCAAAATTGCCAGAGAAAACGCGGATATAATTATGGTGGTAGGTCCTCGGGCCAAATCAATCAAGGATGGCGCTATGGAAGTTGGTCCTGCCACAGGTGGAGCCGGAATGAATCCGGAAAAGATTTTTGAATTTTTAAATTCCTACGAAGCGTCCGATTTTATAAAAACTTTTGTACAGAAAGGGGATATTGTGCTGGTTAAGGGCTCACAGGGCGTGCGAATGGAGCGCGTAGTGGAGGCAATACTCTTGGATCAGGTAAATAAAAATACATTACTCGTTCGGCAAGACGCCGAGTGGCTTCGAAAAAAATAACTGATTAAATTTCTCCGATAATTTTAGCCATCCACGCCTCAACTTTTTTGGTTATTGAAAAGAGGCGAGGGTATTTTTTTGTGTGCTTTTCTATCCACAGGCGGGCCTTCAGGGAGTAGAAGGAGAGCAGGAACACCCCGATAACTAAAAAAATGATTCCCTGAAGGAAAGGCAGAACCAGCCCGAAGAATCCCAGAATTATGAAAATAATTGCCACGGAGAGAATCAGGACTTTTTTCGCTTTTTTGGACATGTAAGCCATAGTATACACGAAAAATTTAGATAAAAAAACTGGACCTGCGCGATACGACGTCACGCTGGCCATTGGCTCGTAACGTGAAAATAAAAACAACCCCGAAAAGGGGTTGTTTTTATGAAACTGTTTTATTGAGCAGGAGTTTCCGGAGTTGGTCCCGGAGCCGGAGTTGGTCCCGGAGCCGGAGTCGGATTTGTTGGTTCGTCCATAAAATTTAAATTAATTAACAATAATAATGCGCTAACAGCTAGTCGACTAAGCTTGCCATTATTTACTACTTGGAGAGTATAAAGGAAAAAGCGAACAAAAGCAAGGGGTTTTGGAGATTACTTTTTCTCTCCGGAATTGCCGAGGTCTTTCATTTGGATGGGGCTCTGGATGGTCATGTCTATTTCGCCGAAGGTTTCTTCGTATTTTTTAATCTGCCCGTTTATCCAGGCGGCGATACTTTTCATCACGTGGGGGGTGGTGGCGAAGGAATCCAAATTGTTGCCGGAAGTGAGCGCGAAATAAAAGAGCTCCTTGTTATGGGCGCCGATGGCGCCGTCGCAGAATTTCTTCGGAAGCTGGTTTATGTCTATTTTATTTGGGTCTATCATTTTATTTGGGGGTTAGATTGGTAATAGGGGAATTATAGCATACTTAGTACAAGTTTTATTATATTAATTTAAATATTCTGTAGTATAATTGATTTGCGTATGTCATTTTTTAAAAACAATGAAGGAATAAAAACCGCAGAACTTAAACTTGGAGATTTTGACCAAATCTGGACAAAATTTTGTTTTTTAGACGAATCAGGTAGTTTATCTAATAGAACAGATCCTTATTTTACAATCGGAATTCTTAAAATGAGTATGCCATATTATTTACAAAGCAAGATTCTTTATGAGAGATCAAGGCGTAATTTTCATGACGAAATCAAGTTTAACAAAATTTCAGAAAAAAATATTGAATTTGCTAAATTTATCATAGACAGTTTATTTGAGGTAAGAAGCATATATTTTTACTCTTACACTACTCATAAAATGAGCAGATACTTTCAGCGAAACTTTTCTTAGGGTGTGTAAATTACGATATAAAATATGCGAACAAACTTGTAACAGGAGATAAGAACAAATTAGAGATAGTGGAATATTTAAAAGCAAAACTCGGAACAAAAACATTTACTGCTGGTTTTCAAAACCATAATTTTAGAATATTTGTTGAACAAGATAACGGACATGATTGACAATCGAAAAGGGGCTATCGTCCCAACGGTCGACGCCCCTTTTCTATACAGTATTTTGATTATACCGCATTTATACTCACATAGCAAGCAAATGTGGATAACCTAAAAAATAGACGAGAAACACCTATTTTTCTTGTATATTTAGGCCTCAGAAATTCTTATTTTCTCCAACAACTGCGGAAAGGTTGAAAAGCCCGACTTGGTATTGAAATGTCCGGCGTGGGGGATGAAGGAGAGGTTAAGTTCTTTTTTCAGCCAAGGGAACCAGTTTTCCTGTGGGTGTCCCTCGGTGCCGTGGAATATAAATGCGTTCATGCGGATATTATAGCAATTATTTAAAGAGTTCTGCTATTTCAAATAATAATTTTATTGGGTAGAAAATATTCATTAAACTATTTTCTACCCAAACATCAGAAGTTCGGGCTTGAATATTAAGAGTAAGCCGATAATAAGCATCAAAATGCCGCCGATTAAGTGCGAGATACGGCTATACTTTGTGGTAATACCCGTCATTTGCAGAGTAGCCATTGCCATAAAGAAAATAAACAGGTCATCCAGCATAAAGACAAAGATGTAAAGCAAGATGTAAAGATAATATTGCCATTTGGCCAAATTGCTTAAAGCCAGTATTTGTGTGTAGACGGCGGGCAAACCGGCCGAACAGACAAGTTCAATCAAGTTAACCGCAAAAGCCAGGAGAATAATACCGCCAAGGGCCAAGTAAAAACTTTTTTGATGAGTAATGCCCTTTAGTTTTTCCAAAATTTTCTGCCTTTTTTCCGTACCGGTCACTTTACATACGGCTACGGGGCTGGCAAAATATTCCTTTAAGTTGTAGCCCCCGCCCAAAAGCGCTATTAAGCCGACAATAATTCGCACCCAAACTACCAGACCAATAAATAAAATCAAATTCAGCCAGGCGGCCATAAACACGAAATATACCGAGGCCGAAGCGATTATAAAAGCGCTGCCCAAGATCCACATTTTTTTTCTGTCCTGCATCCCCAAGAGCAGGGAAATCAAAAACAACAAAGTCCACATGGCGCAGGGATTAAAACCATCCAGGGCGCCCAAAACTATCGTGAGCGCCGGCAGAGAAAAATCCATCGCGTTGATCTCTCCTAGAAAGGGCACGCTTATTATTTTTTCTGTTTCATTTTTATTCTCGGTTTGTCCTTGATTATCCTTTTGAGCAATCAAGTCGGCGCATTCGTTGGCCAGGCAATACTTCACGGCATTTTCTATTTCCCGTCCGGTTGTCGCGTCGTTGTAGTAGCCGATGGTATATTTATCGCCGATGACAGTAAAAGGGACCCCGGAAACATCGGCGCCTAATTTCTTACCCGCTTCAATTAGCAAATCGCGGTTTTCGGCGCTACGCCAGACCTCAAAATCATGGACTTTAACTTCCGGATATTTCTCTTCAAGAGTTTCCAAGAAAGGTTTTTCTTTTTCACAATGCGGACAACCTTCGCCCCAGAAGAAATAAATATTGATGGGGTCGGCAGCCAAATCTTGAGCCAGCACATTTTGAGCCGGCAAAAAGATTGAAATAACTAACAGAACAAATAAAATTTTTTTAAGCATAGTTTTTAAAATTCAAAATCGCTTGCGGCCTTCACTTGTTTTTACATTCTTCAATCAGCTTGAGCAGTTCCTCTTTGGAGGACTCGCCGCACTGCGCCAAATTTTAATACTTTCATATTATTGTTTTTTAATTTGTTGATAATCCGACCTCGGTAATTTCTTTTATTTGGTGACTCTACTGGGAATCGCACCCAGATTTGAAGCTTGAGAAGCTTCCGTCCTGACTATTAGACGATAGAGCCAATATTTAATTTTGAGGAGTCAATGAGGAAAATATAGCATTTTTATGAAGAAAAATAAAATGAATTGTTTTTAATTTGACATTTTCATTAAATAATGTTATTATATTTATGTATTAGTAAGGTTGGCAGGATGGTCCTGCCAACCTGCGAGGGGGACTTTTTAACGACTTGTCCGATCAGTCGTTCGGGCGGGGCTTTTCCACTTCCAGGAGCGTCAACTCCGGCGAGGTCTCGGTGATGCGTAGAATGTCCTTATCTATTTTTTTGAATTCCTTGCCGGAATTATTGTAATGATTAACGACGGTTCCGAGCGAAGTTCCCAGCCGCGCGTGGTATTCGTCGTAACTTTTCAAATGGTTCATTAAATTGATGACATTTTTTTGTATTTCTTTGGTCTTCTCTTCAATCTGCATCGCCTTCAATCCTTGCAGGACGGTCTGTAGGTAGGCGAGGAAAGAGGTAGGTGAAACGATAATCACCTTATATTTGCCGGCCGCCCGCTGGATGAGGTTTTCGGTGTCTTCGGTGATAGCCCCAATTTTATTTATCAGCAAATCATAATAAATGGCTTCGTGGGGGATGAACATGAAAGCGAAGTCCATCGTGCCCTCGCTGGGGCGGATGTATTTGGCCGTTTCGGTGATCCGGAGCTTCAGGTCGCCGACAAAAAGTTTTTCTAGACGGCTTTTTTCCGCCGGGTCGGCGGTTTCCAGCATGCGGTTGTAATTTTCCAGCGAGAATTTGGAATCAATCGGGATGATTTTGTCTTTGATGAAAACCGCGGCGTCAACTATCTCTCCGTTTTGAAAAGCATACTGCATCTGGTATTGGCCGGGAGCCAACACGTTCTTCAGCAGGGTGTCCAGGTAGTATTCGCCGAGGATTCCGCGCTGCTTGGGATTTTTCAAAATGTCCTGGAGATTTTGTAATTGGTCGGCGAAGGAAATGACCTGCTTGTTGGTCTCGTCCAGCCGGGTCAGCTTTTCAGTAATGTCACGGATGATTTTATTGGATTCGCTGGAGTGGAATTGCAAACTTTCCCGCACCTGCTTGTGCGATTCGCCGATTTTGCTGTCCACCGTCCGCGAGAGTTCGTTTATCTGGGTCAGAATCAGGTTGAGGCCGGTATCACTTTTTCCGTCATTTTCTTTCTTTCTGCCGAATATGAAATAGGCGATGACTCCTCCCACTACTGCCGCCAGGATTATCCATAAAGTATTTTGCATAAATCCATTTTAGCACTATTCTCAATTTATTTCCCTAAATAATGCTTTAAAGTGTATATCCAGTCCTCGTCTATGCCGTCGCCGTTCAGTTTCTGCGCCAAAAGCCACTCCAAATATCCTCGGTCGGAACGCAAAACTTCCTCTATTTTCTTGCCGGTGTGCTTGCCGAAGTTGAAAGTCCGCAAGAGGGAAGGGTGCGAGGAAATTTCTATCATTTCTTCCGTTGCTTCCGCTTCGGAAAGGTTTTCTTCCTCCATAATTTTTTTTCTCAATCTGGCGAAAAGTTTTTCCAGCACCAGGACGTCTCCCATAGCGTCGTGGGCCTCTGCGTCTATTTCTATTTCCAAAAGATAACGCAGATATTGCAGATTATATCTTTCTATTTTTTCTTCCCGGTCCAGAAATCGGGCGACCCTGAGCGTACAGATAAATTTCTTCGGGATAATGCCTTCTTTTTTTATCATCAGGAGATCAAAGGGCGCGTTGTGGGCGACGACGATGGAGTTTTCATCCTCAAAAAGTTTTTTGATTTTTTCCAGGTCCCCGCTTTCCTTGAAAGATTTTTTGCCTTCCACCATCCGGTTGGTGATGTGGTGCACAGCCGAGGCCTCGGGCGGGATTTTGACCGGCGGTTTGTAGAGACCGATGAAATCCCCATTCTCGTCCCCGCCCGGGACGGGGTAAACCTTATAGGCGATTTGTACCAAAAAGTCCTTTTCCGTATTGCCGGTAGTTTCGGTATCAAAAAATACTAACTTTTGCATTTTATTATTTTATCATAATTTGATATGATATGTATATGTTGCATGAACAGGTAAAAAACAACATAAAGGAAGCGATGAAGGCCAAAGACAGCATCCGCTTGGAAACATACCGGGGCATGCTGGCGGCGTTTACCAACGAGTTGGTGGCGAAAAACCGCAAGCCGAACGAAATGCTGACGGATGAAGAAGCGCTTGTTGTTATCACCCGGCTGGCTAAGCAGAGAAAGGACTCAATCGAGCAGTTTCAAAAAGGGAACCGCGACGACCTGGTTAGGGAAGAGCAGGCCCAGTTGGCCGTTTTGGAGACCTACCTGCCAAAAATGATGAACCGAGGCGAAATAGAAAAGCTGGCGCTCCTGAAGAAAGACGAGCTGGGCATTACTGAAGGCATGCAGAAAGGCGCGCTGATGTCCGCCCTGATGAAAGATTTAAAAGGCAAAGCGGACGGAGCGATGGTCAAAGAAGTGGTGGATTCGCTCTTTTAACCATCTATGTATACAGTAAATATTTTAACCCAATTAGTGGAAAACAATCTCATATTGGCATATCTTTTGGTTTTTTTAATCACCATCGTGGAGGGAGAAATCGTTTCCATTTCCGCCGGTATTTTGGTGCTTTTGGGCGCGTTCAATTTCTGGATTGCTCTTTCGCTTATTTTTCTGGGCGGAATGGTGAAAACTTTTTTCGGATATTTTTTTGGACAATCTATACACAAAAGATTCAATAACCATAAATTTTTTCAGTATATTGAAAAACGAGTTCTCGGTATAATGCCTCATTTTAAACAAAAACCCTTCTGGTCCATCTTTATTTCAAAATTTATGATGGTAAATCATTTGGTTATTCTTTTTGCCGGCTATCATAATATAAATTTTAGAAAATATTTGAAAGCGGAAATCAGTTCCACTATATTTTGGGCTCCGGGATTAATGTTACTTGGATATTTTTTCAGTTATACTGCTATCCGGGTCAGCAACGAAATCTGGAATTTTTCCGTAATAATCATCGGTTTTATTGTATTATTTATTCTTTTTGATAAACTAGTATCCTGGCTTTATGAATTATTTGAAGAATTTTATGCCGAATCCCGTTAGAAGTAACTTTCAAAATTAAATTAACATGACAAAAGATAATATTAAAAATAGAGTAACTTCTAACGGGACGAACAAAACTAAAAAATTAATTACCCATGATGGCTCTTTTCACACGGATGATATTTTTGCGTGCGCCGCACTAATTCTTTACTTGGAGAAAGTTAATAATGATTTTTCCGCCCAAGGCGGACCAGCCTCGGGCTGGGAAATAATTCGCACGAGAGATGAAGAAATAATAAAAAACGGGGATTATATTTTCGATGTAGGAGGATTTTATAATGAAGAAAAGAACAGATTTGACCACCATCAAGTCGGCGGAGCGGGAAAAAGGCCTGTCCTGAGCGGAGTCGAAGGGAATAGCGATATAGAATATTCTTCTTTCGGACTGGTTTGGAAAAAGTTCGGAGCAAAAATTTGCGGTGGCGAAAAAGCGGCGAATTTGCTGGACAAAAGATTGGTTGCGCCAATTGACGCGTTTGATAACGGATGCGATTTGGTTGCCAACAAATATAAGGATGTCTCGCCTTTTTTTATCCAGCATGTTTTTTTCGCGATGGAGCCGACTTGGCGCGAGGATTCGGATATTAACGAAGCATTTACCAAAAGTGTCACCCTGGCCCGAGAAATTTTGTCGCGCGAGATAATCCAGGTCGCGGACGCTCTTTTGGCCGAGGACTCGGTTTTGGCCGTTTATGAAAATGCCGCGGATAAAAGAATTCTCGTTTTGGACCGGAATTATCCGTTCCAATATGTCCTAAATAATCTTCCCGAGCCCCTTTTCGTGGTTTACCCGAGGAAAGACGGCAGTTGGGGGGCCAAGGCCGTCAGGAGTGACCCGAAGACCTTCAACAACCGGAAAAACTTCCCGGCTGCCTGGGGAGGTCTCCGGGACGCGGAACTCGGCAAGGTTGCGGGAGTGCCTGATGCCGTATTCTGCCACCGCGGACTTTTTATGGCTGTTGCCAAATCAAAAGAAGGCGCTATTGCGCTTGCACACAAAGCGCTAGTAGAAAGTTCATAAAGTAATCAAATTCATCAAGTCAAATTCTTTATGCTACAATACAATAGCTTTACAAACTTTATAACTTTTAACTTTATAACTACTCATGGCATTCATTGATGAAATGGCATTCTATGCGGAAGCCGGTCACGGCGGAGACGGTGTGGTGCGCTGGCGCCAGGAAAAATTTATACCAAAAGGCGGGCCGGCTGGCGGAGATGGAGGACGCGGCGGCGATTTTTATGTTATCGGAGTGCGCGATGTGCATATCCTTTCAAAGTACAAAGCGAAGAAAAGTTTCAGCGCCGGACGCGGAGAAGACGGCGCCAACAAAAGCTTGCACGGCAAAAACGGCAAGGACTTTGTCCTGGAACTGCCGGTGGGTTCCATTATTACAAATCTTGATACGGATGAAGAGTGGCGGCTCGACCGGGAAGGAGAAAAAATAATGGTTTTACGAGGCGGGCACGGGGGCTTCGGCAACGAGCACTTTAAAAGTTCCACCAACACCACCCCGAAAGAATGGCGACCGGGAGAAGGAGGCGAACATGGAAATTTTAAAATTGAACTTGAACTTTTTGCCGATATCGGACTAATCGGACTTCCGAATGCCGGCAAGACCTCCTTATTGAATGCGCTCACCAATGCGCAAGCAAGAGTCGGGGATTATGCTTTTACCACACTTGACCCGAACCTGGGTGACTTTTACGGCCATATTATCGCCGATATTCCCGGAATCATAGAAGGGGCCTCGGAAGGTAGGGGGCTCGGCATCAAATTTCTGCGCCACATCAAGCGCACAAAGATGCTTGCGCACTTGGTGTCTTTTGAAAACTCCAATATGCTGAAAAGCTACGAAGAAGTCCGTAAAGAATTGGGGCAATATGATAAAAAACTGAATCTCGGTCCGGACGGATTGGCTTCAAAAAAAGAAATAATAATTTTGACAAAAAGCGATGTGGCGGAAGACCCCCGCCCGCATGGCTCGCGCCAGCGTGTCGGGCAGGCCAAGGTTATCGCCAAAAAAATTAAGGAATTCAAAAAGCTTGCCCCGGCCAGCAAAGGTGGGGTTTTTACCTTGACCCTGTTTGATGATAAAATGGTAAAGCAATTCAGCGACGAACTGATGAAGATTTTAAGTAAAAATAATGTCTAAATATTATCCTACAATCGGTTTAGAGATTCACGCTGAGTTAAAAACATTAACCAAGATGTTTTGCGCGTGCAAGAATGATCCGGATGAAAAGAAACCAAACGTGAACATCTGTCCGGTCTGCATGGCGCATCCCGGAGCCCTTCCGGTTATTAATAAAAAAGCGGTGGAAAACGTCATTAAAGTCGGGCTGGCAATCGGGGGCGAGATTGCCGATTTTACTGAGTTTGACCGCAAAAATTATTTTTATCCGGATATTCCAAAGGGTTACCAAATTTCCCAGTATAAATACCCGATAGTGTCCGGCGGGCATTTGGCCGATTTCGGCATTACTCGTGTGCATCTGGAAGAGGATACCGCTAATAATAAACACCGTGACGGAGATTTTCCCTATGTCAGACATAGGGGAGCCCCTATGTCTGACATAGGGGAAGGAGAGGAGGGAGGGTATTCTTTGATTGACTTTAACCGCTCCGGGGTGCCCTTGATGGAGCTGGTTACCGAACCCCACACTTTTGATAGTGCGGAAGAAGCGGCAAAAAAAGCTACCAAATTCGCCAAAGAACTGCAGTTGATATTTTGGTATCTGGGAGTGTCCGAAGCCAACATGGAAAAGGGTGAGATGCGGGTGGAGGCCAACATTTCCGTGTCCAAAGACAAAAATAAATTGGGAACGAAAGTGGAGGTGAAAAATCTGAACTCTTTTCGGAGCGTGGAGCGGGCAATTTTATACGAGCTCAACAGGATGGAGAAACTTTGGAAGATCGGAAAAGAAAATGAGATAGTGCAGGAAACGCGCGGCTGGGACGATGGCCGACAGGAAACTTTTTCTCAGCGGAAAAAAGAGGGAAGCGCCGACTACCGGTATTTCCCTGACCCGGATTTGCCGAAAATGTTTTTACATGGAACATTTTCCGCCAAAGGCGGACCAGCCTCGGGCTGGGATTTAAAAAAGATGGAAAGCGAACTGCCGGAACTGCCGGAAGCCAAGCGCGCGAGGTATAAGCAAGATTTCGGGATCAAGGACGAAGACACGGAAGTTTACATAAACGACATGGCTTTAGGCGCCTGGTTTGAGGATGTCGCCAGAATTCTTGGCGACGCGCAAAAAATAAAAATTGCCTCCAACTACATAACGACGGATTTCCTCGGCCTGAAGAAAAATAATCCGGAGATAAAAATGCCGAGCGCAAAAAATATGGCTGAGCTTTCATCTATGATTATGGAAGGCATGATAAGTTCGCGCGCGGCCAAGGACATTCTGGCCAGGATTGTAAAAAACGACGAATCACCGATGAGAATAGCCATTGAAAAGGACTTATTGCAGAAAAATGACGAAAATGCGCTGAAGGAAATCGCGCAAAAAATAATTAATGCCAATCCGAAAGTAGTGGCAGATTACAAGGAAGGCAAAGCGGCTGCGCTGATGTCGCTGGTCGGGCAAGTTATGAAAGAAACAAAAGGTTCAGCTAATCCGTCGCTCGTCAGACAGGCATTAACGGATTTGCTAAAATAAAATATATGGACAAAATTAAATTAATTGAAATAACGGCGCGCCTAATGGAATCCCCAAAAGGGATTCTAGCCATTGACGAGAGTTTACTTACTTGCGGCAAGCGTTTTGAGACATTAGGAGTGCCCAACACGGAAGAGAAACGAAGGGATTATCGCGAACTTTTGGTAACCGCGCCCGATATTGAAAAATATATCTCCGGCTATATTTTTTTTGACGAAACAATCAAACAATTCACCAAAGAAAAGAGAACTTTTACTTCTATTCTACAGACCAAGGGGGTAAATATCGGAATAAAAGTTGATCAAGGTTTGACTGATTTATCTTTACATCCCGGAGAGAAAATTACGCAAGGTCTGGATGGACTATCGGAGAGATTGAAGGAATATAAGAACATGGGCGCGACTTTTGCTAAATGGAGAGCTGTCTATACAATAGGAGAAAATACTCCGAGCGAGGACTGCATGAGAGAAAACGCCCGCGTTTTGGGAAAATATGCCGCTTTATGCCAAGAATTTAGTATTGTCCCGATTATTGAGCCGGAAGTGTTGATTGATGGTGACCATAATATAGAAAAATGCTACGAAGTAACTTCCAAAAATTTTGACATCATTTTTGCTGAAATGTGGAAACTGGGTGTTTTTATTCCGGGAGTGATTTTAAAAACCAGCATGATTCTGCCGGGAAAAGACGCGGCCGAAAAGGCCTCGCCGGAGAAAATTGCCGAGGCGACCCTAAGATGCTTAAAGGCGCATGTTCCGGTCGGAATCGGCGGGATAGTTTTTCTCTCCGGCGGACAAGCGGACGAAGACGCTACTTTGAATTTGAACGCCATGCATCAGGGCGAGCCGCTTCCGTGGCCGCTTACATTTTCTTACGGGCGGGCCATTCAAAATCCCGCATTACAAAGCTGGGCGAAGAATCCGGAAGACATTAACAGCGCGCAGGAACTCTTAGTGCAAATGGCGCGAAATAACAGCTTAGCCAGCATCGGGGAATATAAAAAGTAAAATATTCTGGATTATATATAAAATATTATTCTAATATTCTATAGAATTATGGAACACCTTATTTATGAATAAAACAAATAAAGAGTTGGAAAGAATAGTAAAAGGATTTGCAAATCATAGAAGATTGCAGGTATTGGAGCTTTTATATAAAGAGCCCGAATTGTCGGTTCAAGAAATTTCTGGTAAACTCAAGTCGGAATTTAAAAATATATCTGCACACATAAACAAAATGGCAATTGCTGGATTGGTGATGAAGAGAAGCGCAGGTAATCTCGTTCGACATAAACTTACGAATCGCGGTAAAAGTATTCTAAAATTCGTTAGAATTATGGAATAGATAATGTTATATGCAAAATAAAAATGAAAAAATAGTTTATTAAAGGAAAATGATAGAAGAAATTAAAAAATTTTTCAAGGGGGATGCGGAGGACAGCGAGGAAATGCTGGTGAAATATTCGCACGACGCCAGTTTATTTGATGTGCGGCCGAAGCTCATTCTTTTCCCGAAAGACAAAGAGGATGTAAAAAATCTAGTGAAATGGGTGGGGGAGAATAAAAATAAATACGAAGGACTCTCTATTACCGCGTGGTGTGCCGGCACGGATATGTCCGGCGGGGCAATCGGGGAATCCATAATTCTGGATTTCAGCAGGTATATGAATAAATTGATAGGATGGCGTCAATTTCCGAAAAATTCTTCCGGCTTAACCCTTCCCGGAGTACCGGGCGGGACCCACACCGTTCAGAATTCTTCAGAAATTTCCGCCATAACGGTTGAACCCGGGATGTTCTATAGGGATTTTGAAAAAATAACCCTGGGAAAAGGCCTTATTTTGCCATGTTTTACGGCTTCCAAAAGCATTAATGCTATGGGTGGAATGTATGGCAACAATTCTGCCGGCGAGAGAACACTTAAATACGGCAAAATGGAGGATTATATTCTGTCCGCCAAAGTTGTTTTCGCCGACGGGGTTGAAAGAACCGTAGAGCCCTTTTCCGTAAGTGAAATTTCAGAAAAAGAAGAAATTTATAAAAAAGTTTATAATTTAATCAAACGAAACGAAAAGGAAATAACGGAGGCGAAACCGAAGGTCCATAAAAATTCAGCCGGTTATTACATCTGGAACGTCCTACACGACAATGTTTTTGACTTAAACAAACTCTTGGTCGGTTCGCAGGGAACCTTGGGTATTACCACGGAAATTACCTTTAAACTCGTGCCCGAACCAAAGCATACCCGATTGTTGGTTGTTTTCTTGAGGGATATAAATTTATTGCCCACGCTGGTGAATAAAATTTTAAAATACAATCCCCAGTCGCTTGAGTCGTATGACGACAAGACCTTTCTGCTGGTCATAAAATATTTAAAAGATTTCGCGAAACTTTTAGGCCTTAAGCATTTTTTCAAAGCCCTTCATTGACGATGTGATAGTCCGGCCGGAAAAGCTGCCGGAATTTTTTCCCGCGCTGTATAAAATTTTAAATGTTTACAAAAAAAGAATGACTTTTGCCGTGGGCGGACATGTTGGCGACGGTAACATGCACATTTACACGCTGATAAACCCGAAAGACCCGAATTTCAAGGAAATGATTATAAAGGTGTCAAATCAGGTTTATAACTTAGTTCTGGAGCTTGGGGGCTCCATTACCGCAGAACACAATGACGGACTCATCCGCACGCCCTATCTGCGCCAGATGTATGGGGATAAAATCGTCGCGATTTCTGAGGAAATCAAGAAAATTTTTGACCCGCAAAATATCTTTAATCCCGGCAAAAAAGTCGCTCTCCCAAACGGAGCGGGAACAAAGGAGTACATGGCCGTCCACATCTCGGCGGAAAGCGCCGCCAAGCATACCACTTAAATTTGCTTCCTGGCGATTTTTATGTATAATTGGTCCTATGTTTGCAGTCAAGGCCAAGAAAAGGGACGCGGGCGTAAAGCCCGAAACGTTAAAGAAAGCTGGAGAAATACCGGCTGTTTTTTACGGCGCCGGAAAGAACACGACTGTTATTTCCGTTGAGACCATTCCGTTCAAGAAGGTCTGGCGGGAAGCGGGAGAGTCCTCGGCGGTTAAAATTGGAATGCCTGAAGGAAGCATTGACGCGCTTATCCACGAAGTGCAGGTTGATCCGGTAACCGGCGAGCCGATTCACGTGGATTTTCTGGCTCTGGACATGACCAAGAAGATAAAAGTGAAGATTCCACTTGTTTTTGAAGGCGTATCGGAAGCGGTCAAGACCGGAATCGGCAATTTGGTTAAAGTGCTTTTTGAACTGGAAATTGAAGCGTTGCCGGAAGACCTGCCCCACGACCTGACAACCGATATTTCCAAACTGACAAACTTAAACGACCAGATTTTTGTCTCCGATATTAAACTGCCCCACGGAGTTGCCGTCATCAACAACCCGACCGACGTGGTGGCTTCCATTGTTGCGCAGGTTGAAGAAAAAGAAGAAGTTGTGGAGCCGGTTGACCTTTCCGCCATTGAAGTGGAAAAGAAAGGCAAGAAAGAGGAAGAAGGCGAAGGGACGGCGGAAGCCGAAGCGGCTGCGCCGGCTAAGGAAGATAAAGGAGAAAAGGCGGAAAAAAAGTAAAAAATATGTTATAATAAAACCCATGACAAGGAGAATAGCCATGGGTTTTGTTGTTTTTATGTTTGTGCTTTCAAGTATTATCGTGAATAAAATTCATGCCGCTTTTGATTGTGAATTGCATTTAACACCTTCTTCCAGCCAGGATGAAAAAGACTATTGTCAAAGCATACTAACTCAAATGGAAGCGGAACTTGCTAAATTATTAGATTTACAGAAACAACAACAAAAACAGACGGGAACGCTTACAGGCGATGTGAATTATTTGACTAGCCAAATTAACGCTCTCAAAACCAAAATAAAAGCCAGAACGCTTGCCATTGCTCAATTGAAAGTAAATATCACAGAAAAAGTCAATACAATTAATTCTCTTTCCAGTAAAATAAGGCGCGAGCATGAAACTCTGGCTCAATTATTGCGAAATACGAATGAATTTGATAATGAAAATATAATACATTTAATTCTTTCCGATGAAAGCGTCTCCAATTTTTACAGTGATTTGGAATCCTACGCATCAATCAAGCAAGCCGTCAAAGATTCGGTAGATATTATTAAAGGTGTAAAAACGCAAACCGAAGTTGCCAAACAAGATTTGGAGAAAAAACAAAACGCTGAAACCGACGCAAAAGTTGAGCTGGAAAACGCGCAAAAAAAAGTGGCTGTTTCTGAAGCCGAGAAGAAACAGCTCCTGTCTATCTCTAAACAAACGGAAGCCGCTTATCAAAAATTAGCCACCGAGAAAAAAGCGCAAGCGGACAGAATCCGCGCCGCCTTGTTTCCTTTGCGTGACGCGGAAGCGATTCCTTTTGGAACGGCTTTAATGTATGCCGAAAATGCCGCCAAGAAAACGGGAGTGCGCCCGGCTTTTGTCCTAGCGATTTTGCAACAGGAATCCAACATGGGAATAGATGTCGGTTCTTGTGTTATTACCAATCTTTCAACCGGTGAAACTAGGGGAGTTACTTACGGCACCATTTTTTCCAACGGAATACACCCAACCAGGGATTTACCGCTCCTGCAGAGCATTGTGGAAGGGCTGGGCAGGAACCCTTTGACCACTAGGGTATCGTGCCCGTTCGGCGGCGGATATGGCGGAGCCATGGGCCCGACGCAGTTTATTCCTTCCACCTGGAATGGTATAAAAGGAAGGGTTGCCAGCGCGCTTGGTAAGGCAATGCCTGACCCCTGGAATCCGGAAGACGCTATTATGGCGTCATCTATATACTTGGCGGAACTTGGAGCGGGCGTTGGAGGATATACAGCGGAACGCACTTCCGCGTTGAAATATTATGCCGGTGGTAATTGGAATCAAGCGAAAAATGCATTTTATGGTAATCAGGTTATGGCACGAGTGTCTGCTATTCAGGCAAACATTGACCTGCTCCAATAATTATATTGATTTGCTTTCATCTTAAAATTGTGGTAATCTCATTCGGTATGAAAAAAGATATACATCCAAAATATGATTTAAAGGCCAAAGCGACCTGCGCCTGCGGAGCGGTTTTTGAAGTTGGCTCAACGATGGAGGAAATAAAAATGGAAATTTGCAGTCAGTGCCATCCTTTTTACACCGGGAACGAGAAAATAATGGACACCGCCGGCCGCGTGGAGCGCTTTAACAAACGCCGTGCCGCAACTGTAAAAGTTAAAGCTAAGAAATAATGGATTGGCAAGAGTGGAAAAAAAATAAAGAAAATTTAGGGGCAAAAGAATCAGGAACAGATGAATTCCCGAATGAAATTGTTCTGGAAGTGCGGGCGGGGGCGGGTGGGGACGAGGCGTCGCTCTTCGCCTGGGAGCTGGCGCATATGTATGAAAAGTTTGCCGAGGCACAGGGCTGGCTCTGGAGGGTTAATTATGAATCCAAAAGCGACTTGAACGGTTACAAAGAAGTCAGTTTTGAAATAAAAGGCAAGGACGTTTACAAAAAAATGCGTTATGAGACGGGCGTGCACCGGGTGCAGAGAATTCCAGCAACCGAAAAGAACGGCCGGGTGCATACTTCCACCGCGTCCGTGGCGGTGCTACCAATCAGAAAAAAAATAAATTTTCAGGTAAATCCGGCCGATTTTGAAATGGAATATTCGCGTTCCGGCGGAAAGGGCGGCCAGAATGTGAACAAAGTGGAAACGGCCGTCCGCATCATCCATAAGCCGACCGGGCTGGATGTGCGTTCCACTAATGAGCGGAGCCAGCTGGCCAACCGCGAAAAGGCGATGATGATTTTGACCGCAAAGTTGCAACAGATGGAAGAAGAAAAAGAGGCGCAAAAATATTCTGGTGAACGCAAGAACCAGATAGGCACCGGAGACCGAAGCGAAAAAATACGCACTTATAATTTTTCGCAGGACCGCATAACCGACCACCGCATCAAAAAATCCTGGCACAACCTGCCAAAAATAATGGAAGGGGATATCGGCGGCATCATTGCCGACCTAGAATCCGGCGCAATGGGGGAGGAAGAAGAGGACTCCCAGTAGTAGAGTAAACCTGCCTGCCGGCAGGCAGGGCTCACTACGGGACAGGTAAAATTGCTTTTCGTTTTTGAAATGGTATACTTGTGAAGTAGGGTCTCATTTGGCGAAAAAGAGTTTCTACATTGCCCGTCCGAAGTCTCGGCACAGGTGGGCGTTTTATTAAGTAGTTTTTTGTCCCTTTTATTAAAAAGGGAAGAAATAAAGTATGGCTACAAAGCTATATGTAGGGGGACTCCCTTACAGCACGCAAGAGGACGCTCTCAAGGAGCTCTTCGCACAGGCCGGAAACGTCGTTTCCGCTGTGATTATCATGGACAAGATGTCCGGTCGTTCAAAAGGTTTTGGATTCGTAGAAATGTCATCTCAGGATGAGGCCCAAAAAGCAATCTCTATGTTCAATGACCAGGAGTTTGAAGGACGCAAGCTGACGGTCAACGAGGCGCGCCCGATGGAGGCAAGACCACCGCGACAAGGCGGCAATGGCGGATACGGCAACGGAGGCGGACGCCGAGAGTACTAATTTAACTTTTAGGCAAAAAACCATCCTGAGCATAGGCGAAGGGTGGTTTTTTGTTTTGTTTATGATATATTTATTTAAGTTTTGAGCGTGTAGTTCAGTGGTAGAACGCTGTCCTGATAAGACAGAGGCCGATGGTTCGATCCCATCCACGCTCACCTTGCGTCATTTTTCTCTTTATATTACAATAACCTAAAGCCGTGATGGCTTTGTTTTTGCTTGTCCCGTACTAAATTTTTGATGACGGGGAATAAAGATAAAAGTTATTAGTAAAATTTTAGTACTGGGATGAATGAAAAAGGCGAAAATCCGAATAAGAGAATTCCACGCCAAGGCGGGACAAGTTGGTGGGAGCCGGCAGTAGAAATTTTTACCGAGGTTTCCGGGTGGATTGCCGGACCGATAATTCTGGCCCTGATAGCCGGCAAGTATCTGGACGGGCGTTTCGGAACCAAACCCTGGATATTCTTAGGCCTTACACTGACAGCTTTCATAATATCCGCTTTCGGCATCGTGCGGGTGATAAGCCGATATATGAAAAAGATGGAAGAGGAAAATAAAAATAAAAACAATCAAGATTATTAATATGGCAACACAAGAATCAAATACAGTTGAAGAAGTCCAGGAAGAAATAAGCCACGAAATAACCCTTTTTGCCGAACCGGTATACCATGTTGGAAATTTTAATATAACCAACGCCTTGCTGACCAGTTGGGCGGTAGTCGTCATCATAATAATTCTTTCGCTTGCCCTGTGCTCAAAACTTAAGGCCATACCCGGCAAATTGCAAAATCTTTTTGAGGTAGTGGTGGACGAAGGGCTCAAGTTATGCGACCAAGTGACGAACAACCGGGCCCTATCCGTAAAAATTTTTCCCATCGCCATTTCGGTTTTTTTCTTCATTCTTATCAACAATTGGCTGGGTATCGTTCCGCTCGGCGGATTCGGACTGATTGAGCGCGGCGAACACGGCCTGGCTTTTATCCCTTTTCTGCGCGGGGGAACGGCGGACATAAACACTACCATTGCCCTGGCGGTAATGGCGGTTGTCGGTGCGAACATCTTCGGAATCGTATCCGTCGGCTTATGGAAAACTTTCAACAAATATGTTAATCTGAAAGCACTTGGGGGAATTTTTACCAAGGTCCGCAAGGACCCAACCGTTATAATTGTGGCCCCAATTACGTTCTTTGTGGGACTTATTGAGATTATCGGGGAGTTCGCCAAGATGGCTTCGCTTTCTTTCCGTCTTTTCGGCAATGTTTTTGCGGGAGAAGTCCTATTGGTGTCCATGGCGGCTCTGGTGGCGTATATTGTCCCAATACCCTTCCTTTTTCTGGAACTCCTAGTCGGAGTCATTCAGGCGCTGATATTCTCAATTCTGCTGGTGGTTTATTTTACCATTTCCGCATCGCATCACGACGAGGAGTATGAACCTGCCCGACACGCTGACGCGAGTCATGCGGGCGGGGAGCATGATGCGCATCAAAATATCAACAAACCCGCCCGACCGAATGGTCGTTCGGGCGGGGAGTCGATTATTATTAGCAGTAATACCGCGTAAGCGGAAAAAATATATGGAGTTAGATACTCTTGCCAAAGCGATTGCTATAGGTTTGGGGGCCGTCGGTCCGGCTATCGCTATCGGAATGATTGGTTCCAAGGCCATGGAATCCATCGGCCGCAATCCCGAAGCCGCCGGAAAAATACTTGTCCCGATGCTTCTGGCCTGCGCTTTTGCCGAGGCAGTCGCTATTTATGCGCTGGTTATCGCGTTTTCGATTTAAGCAAAAAAGGCCACATGTCAGACATATGGGAATTCTCATATGTCTGACATGTGGGCAAACCTCATGGATTCAATTATTTCCACATTTCACATAGATTGGAAGATTATTATCGCCCAGGCGGTCAATTTCGGGGTCGTTTTCGCGGTTTTGTATGTTTTCGCATTAAAGCCCCTGGGAAAGTTGATGAAAGAAAGGTCCGAGAGAATCGCTAAAGGGCTTGATGATGCCAAAAAATCCAATGAATTGTTGCAAAAAGTCGCCGAAGAACACAAACAAAACACGATAAAACTTCGGCAAATTTCAATAGATGCCCAAAAAGAACTTACGGTAGAACTGGATCAGATGAGAGCGAAAAATCTGGAAAGGATAAAGGCGGATAATGAGGAGTGGACGAAACAGAGAAAAGAACAATTAGAGATTGATAAAAAGGCCTTAGTGGAGTCGGCCAAAAGCGAAGTCATGACACTTGCGACACTGGCGGCGGAGAAGATTCTCGCCAGGAAGCCGATGGATGAGTTAAAAGATTTATAAATAAATTATGGCCACTTTATCCAACAAAGACATAGCTAACGCAATCTACGGCTTTTTGAAAGACAAAAATGGTTCCAGGGATGCGTTTAGGGAGGTTGTAAAATTTTTACAAAAGAAAAGGTTGCTTGGTCGCAGTAAAGCGATTTTGGAAAGTCTGCGGAGAGTAGTCAACGAAGAAGAAGGAGAACTGGAAGCGGAAGTTCAAAGCGTAAGGTCTCTTCCGGATAAAAACAAAAAGGAAATTTCAGAATTTTTAAAAAGAAAATATGGAGCCAAGCAATTGATTCTGAAAGAAAGTTTGGATGCAGGACTTTTGGGGGGATTTAGAATAGAAGTAAAAGATGAAGTAATAGACCTAACCTCCAGAAACAAACTGAGAAAATTACAAGCACATTTAACCAAGAGCGCATGAGCACAAACCATATCGTAGAAAATTTAAAAAGAGAGATAGAAAACTTTACCGCGGAAATAAAAGTGGAGAAAGTCGGCAAGGTTTTGGAGGTTTTTGACGGCATCGCCAAGGTCTCCGGCCTCTCGGACGTTAAGTCCTCCGAAATGGTAACTTTTCCGAAGGGGGAAACGGGCGTCGCTCTTAATCTGGACGAAGACACCGTCGGGGTAATTATTCTCGGTGATTTTTCCAAAATCAGGGAAGGCGACGAAGTCAAGGCCACCGGCAGAATTCTGGAAATTCCCGTCTCCGACAAAATTTTGGGACGAGTCATAGACGCCATCGGCGCGCCGGTTGACGGCAAGGGCCCGATTTCCGCCAAAGGCGGATCCGCCTCTGGCGGAAAAGCATCCTTGGATTATTATCCGATTGAGAAAGTCGCTCCGGGTGTGATTACCCGGCTGTCGGTGAGCCAGCCGGTAATTACGGGCATCAAAGTCATAGACAGTATTATTCCCATCGGCCGGGGGCAGCGGGAGCTTATCATCGGTGACCGTCAGACCGGCAAGACCGCCATCGTGGTTGACACCATTTTAAACCAGAAAGGCCAAGACATGATATGCGTTTATGTGTCAATCGGACAAAAGGACTCAAAGTTGAGAAAGATTGAAGCGCGGCTGGAAGAGGGCGGAGCGATGGATTATACGGTTATCGTTTCCGCTGGCGCCTCCGAAGCCGCCCCGCTCGCTTATATTGCGCCCTACACCGGAGTATCCATTGCGGAATATTTCATGGACCAAGGAAAAGATGTGCTGATTATTTACGACGACCTTTCCAAGCATGCCGTCGCTTATCGGGAAATTTCACTTCTCTTGCGGCGTCCGCCGGGCCGCGAGGCCTATCCCGGAGACGTTTTTTACCTGCACTCTCGCTTACTGGAACGCGCCTGCCGAAGAAATAAAGAATACGGCGGCGGGTCTATTACGGCTCTGCCGATTATTGAAACGCAAGCTGGCGATATTACGGCTTACATTCCAACCAATGTTATTTCTATCACCGACGGGCAAATTTTCCTGGAGACCGACCTGTTTTACAAGGGTATCCGTCCGGCGGTAAACGTCGGTTCTTCGGTATCGCGTGTCGGTTCCAGCGCGCAAATTAAGGCGATGAAAAAAGTCGCCGGAACGCTCAAGCTTGATTTGGCGCAGTTTCGGGAATTGGAGGCATTCGCCCAGTTCGGTTCGGACTTGGATGACGCCACCAAACGGCAGCTGGAACGCGGCAAGCGGGCCGTGGAAGTCCTAAAGCAGGTTCAATACGCGCCGGTTAGCATTGAGCATCAGGTTGTCGTTCTCTATGCCTTAACTAAAGGGTTTATGGACGATATCGCCATTGACAAAATCAAAGAATTCGAACAGGGTTTGATGGAATACAGTCAGCGCCACGCCAAAGTTTTCTATAAGCAAATCAAGGAGTTAAAAATGTGGGATGACAAAGGCGAAGAAGAATTAAAAAAAGTTATTGCGGATTTCAAGGCATCGTTCAAATAATTTTATGGCAGGTACCAAAGTCCCGACTAAAGTCGAGGATCCACGACCTAAAAGTCGGGAAAATTAAAAGAAATGTCAAATAGCAAAGCGATAAAAAATAGAATCAAATCGGTAAAAAGTACCAAGAAAATCACCAAGGCGATGGAGCTGGTTTCCGCGTCCAAAATGAAGCGCGCGGTGGCGTCCACCTTGGCTTCTCGCCTGTATGCCGGATATTCCTGGGAGATTCTCACTTCTATTGCCAAAAATACGGAAAATATAACTAATCCGCTTTTTAACGAACGAGAAGTAAATAAAATTCTGCTTGTGCTTATAACTTCAAACAGGGGATTGTGCGGCGCTTATAACGCTCAAATAATAAAAAAAGCTCTTAATTTGCTTAAACAAAAAGATAGTAAAATACAAATAGATATTTTATCAGTTGGTAAAAGGGGTGATATGGCAATGCGTAGAGTCGGGAAAAACGTCATTGCCAGTTTTTTTGAAATCCCCGACAACACTACTCTTACGGATGTGGTTCCGATAGCGAAATTTTTAGTCGATGAATATAAAACCGGCGGTTATGACAAGGTTTTAATCGTGTACACGGATTTTATTTCTGGACTTACCCAAAAACCGAACATCAGACAAATCCTGCCTATTTCCAAGTCCAGCATAAAAGAGGCATTAGAGGACTTACTCGATAAGCCCGAACAAAAAACCGATTATTTGTTTGAAGGAGATTTTAATATGCTCATTGAAACACTAGCCGAGAAAATTACTCGGATGCAGATTTACCAGATGCTGCTTGAGTCCAATGCCTCCGAACAATCCTCCCGCATGGTGGCGATGAAAAATGCGAGCGAAGCGTCCGGAGAGATGATAGACGACCTGACCCTGGTGTTCAACAAGGCGCGCCAGGCGAACATTACCAGAGAAATCTCGGAAATCTCGGCCGGCATGGCGTCAGTTGGTTAAAAGTTATAAAGTTTATAAAGTTAAAAGTAATTATTAAAAAACAATCATGAAAACAACAGGAACAATCAAAAGAATTATCGGCCCGGTCGTAGACGTGGATTTCGGCAACGAGGCGGGAAATTTGCCGGATATTTATACGGCTCTTGAAGTCACGCGAAGCGATTCCTCCGGCGAGAAGAAGATTGTTCTTGAGGTTGAACAGCATTTGAGCGGAGGTATAGTCCGCGCGGTGGCGATGGATACGACTGAAGGCCTTTCACGCGGAATGAAAATTGTAAATACCGGCGCGCCCATCTCCGTGCCAGTCGGGGGCTCTACGCTGGGGCGGATATTCAATGTTTTGGGCGAAGCGATTGACGGCCTCCCACCATCTCACCCTTCAGGCACTCCTCCTCAGACAGGAGGAGAAAAGAATCCTCCCCGCCTTGATAAGGAGAGGGCAGGGGGTAGTGTTAAACGTATGCCTATTCATCGCAAGGCGCCGGAATATGTGGCTCAGGCGACCAAAATTGAAATTCTGGAAACCGGAATCAAGGTCATAGACCTCATTTGTCCTGTCTTAAAAGGCGGCAAAGTAGGGCTCTTTGGAGGGGCCGGTGTCGGGAAAACCGTCGTCATCCAGGAATTAATTCACAATATCGCTTCAGAACACGGAGGGTACTCGGTCTTTGCCGGAGTCGGAGAACGCACCAGGGAAGGAAACGATTTATACCACGAAATGAAAGAGTCCGGCGTGCTTCCGAAAGTGGCGATGGTCTTCGGGCAAATGAACGAACCACCGGGCGCGCGCCTGCGCGTGGCGCTATCGGGCCTGACGATGGCGGAACATTTTCGCGATGTCGAAGGCAAGGACGTGCTCCTTTTTATTGACAACATTTTCCGCTTTACTCAGGCCGGTTCCGAAGTGTCCGCCTTGCTCGGACGTATCCCTTCAGCGGTGGGTTACCAGCCAACTTTAAGCACGGAAATGGGAATCTTGCAGGAGCGCATTACTTCAACGGATAAGGGTTCGGTAACTTCCGTCCAGGCGGTTTATGTGCCGGCCGACGACCTGACCGATCCGGCGCCGGCAACGACCTTTGCCCATCTGGACTCAACCGTGGTTTTAAACCGTTCGCTTTCGGAAATCGGAATTTATCCGGCCGTAGACCCGCTGGATTCTTCTTCAACCATCTTGGATCCAAATATTGTCGGCCAGGAGCATTATGTAGTTGCCCGGGAAGTGCAGCGGGTACTACAGCGCTACAAAGACCTGCAGGACATCATTGCCATCTTGGGTATGGAAGAGCTTTCCGAAGCCGATAAAGAACTGGTGGCCCGCGCCCGCAAAATCCAGAAATTCCTGTCCCAGCCGTTTTTCGTGGCGGAGCAGTTTACCGGAACCAAAGGGCAGTATGTGCCGCTTGCCGAGACCATCCGCTCATTTAAAGAAATACTGAATGGCAAACACGACGACAAGCCGGAGAATGATTTTTATATGCGAGGCGCGATGTAGCGCCGAAGTCCGCCAAAGCCTTGGCGTCGGCGGAAAAGGTAAACAATTAACCCTCCTACGCTAAAGCTTCGGATGGGCAGGAATTAAAAATGAGCACCAAGCAATTAAAACTTAAGATAGTCACGCCGGAGCGCCTGGTTCTGGAAGAAGTAGTTGACCAGGTCAGTTTACCGACAACCTTAGGTGAAATTACCGTATTGCCCGACCACATTCCCCTGATTACCGGGCTTGCTTCCGGAGACGTGGTGGCATTTGCCAATGGCGAACAGATTCCAATGGCCGTGGTGGGTGGATTCGTAGAGATAAAACAGAATGAAAAAGGGGAGACGGAGGTGGCCGTCCTGGCCGATTTTGCCGAGCATATCGCCGAACTTTCCGAGGAAAAGATTGAGTTGGCGAAAGCTCGGGCGGAAGAACTAAGAAAAAAAATGGAAGACAAAGAACTTGTTGATTTTGAACATTTTGAAGCCGAGCTTGAACGCTCGCTCACCAGGGTCAAAATTGCCGACAAATGGAGGACGAGAAAGTATAGAAAATAATACATTCGACTGGCTCAGTATAAAAATATGTCTAAATTTTATGTGGTTGCGACGCCGATAGGGAATTTGGGAGATATTACGCTCCGGGCTATAGAAACGCTTAAAGACGTGGATTTGATATTATGCGAGGACACACGGGAAACAAAAAAAATCCTGGATAAATACGGAATTGTTAAACCGACAATGAGCTATCACGCCCAGAGCAAGCTCTCTAAAACCGATAAGATTTTTGAATTGCTGGAAGAGGGAAAAAACCTGGCTTTGGTGTCGGACGCCGGCACTCCGGGAATCTCGGACCCCGGAGCCCTGCTTGTTTCTAAAATAAAAGAATATCTCAGCGATAGCGTAGATGTTATACCCATACCAGGACCTTCAGCGATCATTGCCGCGCTTTCAGCTTCTGGCTTGCCGACTCATGAGTTTACCTTTCTCGGATTTTTACCGCACAAAAAAGGGAGGGAGACATTATTTAAGGAAATTGCTATCTCGGAAAGGACAATGGTCTTTTATGAGTCCCCGCACCGAATTTTAAAGACGCTGGAATCGTTGGTAAAATTTTGCCCCGATAAAAAGGTTTGTGTTGCCCGGGAACTGACAAAAATTTATGAAGAATTTAAAACGGGAACGCCGGCGGAAATTTTAGAATATCTGAATAAAAATAAAGAAAAGCAAAGAGGAGAGTTTACGGTAATTGTTGCGTAGATGTTATCACTTTTAGACGGCCGTCAATATTGATAACAATAATTTTTGCCTAAAATAAAAAAATCCGCGAAGGACGCGACGGGATGTTCTCCGCGCGTTCTTGCGGTCATTTGTCCACCATCTCATCTGGATGGCGGACAATAACTACTCTTGGCCCCTTTCGGGGCCGAGAGGGCTTTTTTGCCATGTGAAAGCCCCCCTTTCTTTTTTAAGTTAACCTTACAAGAGAAATATGTCAAGTATTACAACAAATCCTCCGGATCCACGAATACGTCAAAATTCGACGGCAGAGAGGCAAGTTTGGCCAGCAGATTTTCATCCAAAGACGAGCCGGTGGAAATTTCCGGCAAGGACCATTTATTCGGGTCGATTTTAATCAGCGCGTTGGTTACATATTTGCCTTTAAACTGTTTCACAAATCCGCTGAAAATTTCCGGAGAATATTCTTTAAAAATTTCTTTGAGCAATTTTCTCGCTTTTGATGTTTGTTCCTTGTCGCCCAAGTGGCTGATTTTTATAAAGCGCTTAAATGGCGGATAGTCGAGTTTTTTCCTGTCTTCCAGTTCTTCCCTCACGAATGACAATAAATTTTCCATTTTAATTGCCATAATTGCCCTATCGTTTTCGTTTTTAGTTTGGATAATCAATTTCTCTGTCGTATTCCCGATTATTGAAAGCATAATTTGAATGATTTTCTCCCCCATTTTAAAATTCGGCAGGCTCCACAAAGAGTCGAACGAAGCGATGACAGAAAGAGGAGTTTTCTTTTTCATATAAAAAAACACCATTTCGGTACCAACGAGGATTTTACCGGTATCTTCTCCGCCGGAGGCGGATCCGCCTTGGACGGAAAATTCTTTTATAATCGTTCCTGCGCCCTTTTTTGATTTCGCGGATTCTTTGTCTAGTTTAAAAATTTTAACTTTTTCCTTTGAAAAAATTTCTTTAACATGCTCGTATACCGTATCTGTGCCAATACCTAAAGGCACAAGATTCCAGCTCCCGCACTTTACGCAGAATTGGTCTCCTTCCGATTCTTTTTCACACCGGTTGCAGACAAACATTCTTTTTTTGTCTTTATATGAACTGTAAAGCACCAAGGGCGCTCCGCATTTTTCACAACTCATTGTTTCACCGCAATCGCGACAGACGGTCATGGTGGCGAGGCCTTTTCTAAGCGTAAAAATAAAGACATTTTTCTTTTTAGCAACCGCGTTTTTTATTTCTTTTTCACTTTCGTTCATCAGGACTTTGAACTTCTTTTTAGAAATAGAAACAAGTTCATTTCCGGATGGATTTTTTGGAGAAGGATTCAGAATTTCTATTTTTCCCTGGAAATTAATTCTAAATTGCAGGGGATGTACGGGCATCAAGCCGTCGGTCTCTTTTCTCGCGATGGTTTCATAGCGGAGTAGAGTATCACCCAATATAAACTTAGCGTTAATCTTAACGGCAAAAAGTTCCGTAAAAAATCTTAAATCAAAATGAGGCTTGGCAATCAATTTGTATGCGTTCGAACTTTCGTGTTCCAACACAATAGTCTTGATGTCAGGCCGCGGTACGGACAAAAAAGACGCGGTGCCGATAATTAAAACCGGATGGGCAAGGGTCATTATCTGCTCGATTTTTTTGATGATTTTTTTTGTGTCTCCGAAAAGCGTGAAGGTAAACAGCTCAATGCCCCTGGATAAAGATGTTTCGAAGATTCTTATGTCATATTCGGTTGGTAAAACGATAAATACCGATTTTTTTTCCGCGAAAGACCCGCGAATCAAAGTTTTATAGAAAGAAATGCGGTCTAGAACAGGCGCTTGCAGAATTAATTTCTCGGATTTTAGTTTGCTTTTTCCGGAAGGCAGCATTTCCGCCTGGGACGCGAATTTTGCTATTGTATCGTAATTTTCGCGCATGATAGCCGGAATCAAAACAGTAATTGCGTTGTTTTTATTTCCCGCATAATACCGGCTGGTTTCAATCGCCGAATCAAAATATTCTTTTAAAAAGATTGAGCGCTCTTTTACTTCGCTAATTTTTTTCAAGTTGAACGACATACTCTTGATATTGGATTTGGCTGTTGCCGCATTCTCTACTGACATCACCAATCCCAGGATTTTTTTATTGCGTAAGGGTATTGTCACAATGCTTCCGCTTACAACATCCTGCGCCGTAAAATAAGTCAGATTTTCTTTCCATGTTCCCTTTTTAAGCGGAATTACCGTGGCAATTTTCATGCTTTGATTTTAACATAAATATGCTATACCCCCACACCTATTTCCTTGATTTTAAATAGGTGTCGGGGTATATTATTTCCGTATGGGTATTTTTTCCAAAAAACTTGGTATTGACTTGGGCACGGCTAATACCCTGGTATTTTTACCCGGTAAAGGAGTAGTTTTAAACGAGCCCTCGGTGGTGGCGGTCTCCGAACAGGACAACAAAATTTTGGCTATCGGCTTTGAAGCGAAAGATATGATCGGAAAAACTCCAAGTTCCATAATTACTTACTGTCCGATGAAAGACGGGGTAATTGCCGATTACCGCGTAACCGAAGCGATGCTGCGTTATTTTATAGGCAAAGCGATGGGTAAATTTAACTTATTCAAGCCGGATGTGATGGTTTCGGTGCCGGCGGGTGTTACCTCCACCGAAAGGCGGGCCGTTGTGGAAGCGGCTATTCGCGCCGGCGCCAAGAACGCGTATGTGGTTAAAGAGCCTATTTTGGCGGCTATCGGGGCAGGTATCCCGATTTATGAGTCCAAAGGGCATATGGTTGTTGATGTGGGAGGAGGCACAACAGATGTGGCGGTAATCTCGCTCGGCGGAATCGTGTCTTCCACTTCGGTAAAATGCGCCGGAAATAAAATTGACGCCGCTATTGCGGACTACATCAAGAAAACTTTTAATCTGGCAATCGGAGATCGGACCGCAGAGGAGGTAAAAATCAAAATTGGCGCGGCGGTGCCGCTTGAGGAAGAGCTTCGGGTGACCATCAAGGGGCGGGACTTTATTCAGGGACTGCCCAGGAGCGCCCAAGTCGGTACCAATGAAATAGTCAAAGCTATCGATTCGGAATTGCGACAAATTATAAAAGCGATAAAAGATGTTCTTCAGGAGACCCCTCCTGAGCTTGCTTCCGATATTATCGATCATGGAATTATTATGACCGGCGGCTCGTCCCAGCTCCGCAATCTAACCGACCTGGTTTACCGAAAAACCGGAGTCAAAGCGACTCTGGCGGAAGATCCTCTTTTTTGCGTAGTTAAAGGCACAGGTATCGCCTTGGAGCACCTGGATATTTATAAAAAGACGGTTTTAAGCAAGAAGTAATATGCTTTCAAAATACTTAGATAAAAACAATTTACATCACGCCTATCTGATAGAGGGTGCGCGAGATGTAATTGTGCCCGAAATTACGGAATTTTTGAAAAGTATAGGCATAAAAACTACCGGCAATTCGGATTTTATTCACATAAGCTTGGATTCTTTTAAAATCGAAGATGCGCGGAATCTAAAATCATATGGAAGCCAGAAAAGTTTTTCTTCCGCCCTGTCTGCGCAGGCAGGCAAAAAAATATTTATTATTTCCGCCAATAGTTTTCTGCTGGAAGCGCAGAACAGCTTACTTAAGATGTTTGAGGAACCGATAGAAAACACACACTTCTTCTTGGTGGTGCCGGATACCAACGCTCTTTTAAAAACTCTCGTCTCTCGATTTTACCTGATTTCTTCCGTCCCGGGGATGGGGGAAGAGGTGGAAGAAGCGGAAAAATTCATCAAGATGTCGCTCCGAAGCCGGATTGATTATATAAAGGGGTTGTTAGCGGAGCCGGAAGAAGAGGAAGACGAAGAAGAGAATGAAATTGTCGCTTTGGACTCTACCCGCTCCAAGGCCTTAAAATTTTTGAACGCGCTCGAGTCAGTGTTGTCAAGGGTGCCCCTTGACAAGAACATATCAAGGGTGCCCCTTGACATGTTTCAACATTTCCTTAAAGTTCGTGAATTTCTCCGTATGCCTGGCAGTTCGGCTAAAAATTTAATGGAATCCGTGGCGTTGATTATTCCTATTTTTTAATTTCTGCTATAATAAACGTATGCAATACAATTTTTCCAATTTTAAAACCGAACTTAAAAAAAAAGAAGAATTTTTAGGTAAGGAATATAATCAGCTCAATATCGGGAGAGCATCGCCGATGATACTGGACGGCGTAACGGTGGAATCCTATGGCTCATATGTTCCGCTCAAGAATGCGGCTTCCATATCTATTGAAGATCCGAAGACGCTCCGCATTGCGCCCTGGGATAAAAACCAGATAAAAAACATCGAAAAAGCCGTCGTCGGAGCAAATTTGGGTTTATCTGTCGCGACCGACGATATGGGTATAAGAGTTATTTTCCCTCAATTAACCACTGAAACAAGGCAGGCTTTGGTTAAAGTTCTGAAAGAAAAACTGGAAGAAAGCCGAATTACCGTCCGCCGAGAACGCGAAAGCGTATGGGAAGACATAGAAATAAGAGAAAAAGAAGGAAAAATGACTGAAGACGAAAGATTTAGGGCCAAAGAAGAATTGCAGAAAATTATCAATGAAACTAACAACAACCTAGAGGCAATTTTTAAGAAAAAAGAGCGCGAAATAATGGGATAAAGTATTTATATGAGTATTTTGATTTTTATTATTATTTTATTGGTATTGGTCTTGGTCCACGAGTTTGGGCATTTTTTTACCGCCAAAAGATTCGGAATCAGGGTTGACGAATTTGGCTTCGGTTTTCCACCCAAATTATTTGGTTTTAAAAAAGGAGAAACTGAATACAGCTTGAACTTGTTGCCTTTGGGCGGTTTTGTGAAAATTTTTGGAGAGAATTTTAACGAGGCCGATTTTGTAGAGGTAGGATTTTTGGAAAAAGATTCGACTTCAAAAGGAGAATATTCGCGAAGTTTTGCAAGCAAGGCAAAATGGAAACAGGCACTGGTGCTTTTCGCCGGGGTTTTTGCTAATTTTTTGCTGGCCTGGCTATTATTTTCTTTCGGTTTTATGTCCGGACTTCCGACTTCGGTTGGCAACGAGGTAGCCGGTTATAAACTTCAAGATGTAAATTTGGTCGTTATTTCCGTAGTACCCCAATCTCCCGCGGAAAACGCCGGCCTACAAGTTGGCGATAAAATTGTATTTTTGACAGGCAATGACAATTCCGTCACCGATATTAATCCAAGTACTTTAAAATCTTTTATTCTTTCCCATGGAAATAAAGAAATAAATATCGGATATGCGCGTGGTAAGAATAAGGAAGTTGATATCGTAAAAATAACTCCAGTTGCAAGCGCCACAGACGGCAAGCCCGAAATAGGCATATCTATGGATCAAATAGGAACGGCTAAATTGCCTTTTTTTACGGCTCTGTGGGAAGGAATGAAATTGAACTGGTCTATAACTAAAGGCACTGCCGTGGGGTTTTATACGCTTATAGCCGACAATATAAGCGGAAAAGGCAGTTTTACTTCGGTTTCCGGACCCGTAGGCATAGTAAGTATTGTCGGCGACGCTTACGAATTCGGTTTTGTTTATTTACTTTCTTTTACCGCGCTTATTTCCATAAATCTTGCAATCATAAACCTGCTGCCGTTTCCGGCGCTGGACGGCGGGCGGCTTTTTTTCCTGCTGATTGAAAAAATAAAGGGCTCGCGTATTAATCCGAAAGTCGCCAATACCGCCAACATGGTCGGCTTCGGGCTTCTGATATTCCTGATGCTCGTCATTACTTATCATGATGTAATAAAACTCCTTTAGTTCCCCTATGTCAGACATAGGGGAAAACAGTAAATCTATGAAAACTACATTCATCCACGAAATCCGGGCGGTAAAAAATAAAAAAGAACTGGCAAATATAATCAGGGCGCAAAGAATCAGTGAAAAGGTACTGGGGCGCGTTTTGGCGAATTTAAAGACGGGAGTAAGCGAAATTGAGACAGCCAACCTGATTAAAAAAAGTTTCATTAAAGAAGGCGCCCCGGTGCTGTCTTTTCCTCCGATTGTGGCGTTCGGTAAGAATTCCGCAAATATCCACCACATTCCCGGCAAAACCAAATTGAAAAAAGGGGATATGGTCATGTTTGACTTCGGCTGCGCGGTTAGCCATTATTGTTCCGATATGACCCGGACATATTTCTGGGGTGAACCCTCTTTAAAACAGAAAAAAATTTATTTGGCGGTGCTGGAAGCCCAGAACCGTGTTTTATCCTTGATTAAAAAAGGCGAGCGCCGCGCCGGAGTTATTGACGCAAGCGCGCGGAAATTTCTGGCTAAAAAATACAAAAATAACTTTAAGCACGGCCTGGGCCACGGGGTTGGCACCGTTATCCACGAATGGCCAAACTTCAAGCCGAAAAGTGAGGATATTCTACCGGTCGGCTCGGTAATGACCGTGGAACCGGGGCTTTACTTTAAGGATTGGGGCGGGGTGCGGATAGAGGATATGGTCTTGATTGCCCGAAAAGGGTATAAAAATTTAACCAACATCCCCAAGGATTTATCAAGTGCGATTTTGAAATAATTGGGGTATACTAGGATGTCATGACTAGGAAGAAAATCAAAATCGGCGTGCTGTTCGGAGGTAAATCGGCGGAACATGATGTATCGCTGCAATCGGCTCGAAATGTTATAAATGCCCTTGATAAGAAAAAATATCAGGTGGTTCTCGTTAAAATCAACCGGAACGGAAAATTTAAATTTGATTCCATTAAAAATTTTGACGTTGTTTTCCCGGTCATGCACGGACCGTTTGGCGAAGACGGCAGTATGCAAGGGCTTTTGAAACTTGCCGGAGTGCCGTTTGTGGGTCCGAGCGTACTTGGGTCGGCAGTTGGAATGGATAAAGATGTGATGAAACGGCTTTTCCGGGATGCCGGGATTCCTATCGGCAGATTTATTGTCATCAAAGATAATGAGAAAATTAATTTTAATAAAGTTAAAAAAGAGCTTGGCCTGCCTGTTTTTGTGAAGCCGGTTAATATGGGCTCGTCGGTGGGGATAAATAAAGTTAGGAATGAAAAAGAGTTTAAAAAAGCGGTTAAAGAAGCCTTTAAGTTTGATACGAAAGTTATCATTGAAGAATTTATTTCCGGACGCGAGATAGAATGTTCGGTTTTGGGAAATAAAAAACCTACAGCTTCAATTCCCGGTGAAATTATTGCGAATCAGGAATTCTACTCCTATGATGCCAAATACATAGACGAGGAATCTGTTGCTGTTATTCCGGCCAAAATTGATAAAAAAACTACTAAAAAAATTCAGGAGTTGGCCATTCGGGTATTCAAAGTTCTTAATTGCGAAGGTATGGGGAGAGTGGATTTTTTTCTTAAAAAGAACGGAAGGGTGGTGGTAAATGAAATAAACACAATACCGGGATTTACAAAAATCAGCATGTACCCAAAATTATGGGAAGCGAGCGGAATGCCGTTTTCGAAACTTCTGGATAAATTGATAGAGCTTGCGATAGAGCGCTTTAAAAAAGAGCAGAAACTAAAAACAACCGTAAATTAAAGTTATGCGGAATACCAAAAACAACAGGCCAATCGGGGTTTTTGATTCAGGGGTAGGCGGGCTTTCGGTGCTTATTGAACTCGAGAAGATACTGCCGAGAGAAAACTTTGTATTTTTAGCCGACCAATTACATGTTCCCTACGGCGAAAAAAGCAAAAGCGAACTCGTCGGCTTAGCTTACCGGATTGTCGATTTTTTTATAAATAAACACGATGCCAAAATGGTTGTTATCGCCTGCAATACCTCCACTTGTTATTCCATTGACGCTCTCCGTAGAAAATATTCGCTTCCGATTATCGGGACGGTTCCGGCGGTTAAACCGGCAAGTGAAAAAACCAAAAGTGGCGCTATCGCCGTGATTTCCACGCCGGCCACTTCAAAAAGCAGAGTATTAAAAAAACTGATTGAAGATAATTGCTGGGGGATGGAAGTGTTTAACGTCGGCTGCAAGAATCTGGAAAATGCCGTGGAAAAGGGGAATATAGATAATCCCCGGGTTCATATTTTACTCAAAAAGTACCTGAAAAAGATAAAAAATTCAAAAATTGATTACCTTGTTTTGGGCTGCACCCATTATCCGTTTCTTAAAAAATCCATCAGAAAATATGTAAAACCCCCGGTAAAACTTCTGGATGGAGGATTTTCTATCGCCAAAAGAGTCGGATTTTTATTAAAAACCAATTTTTTAAAAACCGGCAAAAAAACGAAAGGGAAGACCCTTTATTTAACTACCGGAAATTCCGCCAAATTTTCCAAAGTCGCGGGGAAATTATTGAATAAAACCATAAAATCTAAAACCGTTAAAATTTAAATTTTATAAAAATACTTAAAACTCTGTGATAGCAGAAAATGTAACAATTTGCTTTTTATAATTTTTTATACTAATCTATGCATATGTCACAAGAAAGATTAATCAAACTGGCCTGCGGAACCTGCAAACGCATCAATTACTGGTCCAGCAAGAACAAAAAACTCGTTACCAAGAAAATAGAGCTTAAAAAATTCTGCAAATGGTGCCGCAAGCAGACCAAGCACAAGGAAGTCAAGAAGTAAATTTTTCCGCTTCTTTTGCGGGCGATGAGGGAATCGGACCCCCGACATCGGTTTTGGAGACCGAAGTTATACCACTTAACTAATCGCCCAACTTTCAAGAACGTAGGCTGATTATAACAAACTGAATCAAAAATGGAAGAACACTTCCAAAACCTAGAAAAAGAGATTGAACTCATAAAGCAGACGCATCAAACCACTTTATCTCTTTATCTCTTTTGAACCAAGTCATCTGCCTTTTGGCGTATTTTAAGGTTTCTTTAATTACTTTTTCCGGCGTCGGATTATTATATTCAAAACCAAACTCTTTTAATCTTTTATCGGACACTCCCGCGCGCTTAAGTTTTTCTATTTCTTTCAAGAGTCCGTCTTTAAACATTTTTTTAACTCTTTGCTCCACTTTATTTTTTAGTTTATCAGGAGGCAAATACAGCCCGATCTTGATGAATTGATAGGGAAGCGGATTAGCTTTTGGGCGAGGAACCTCGCCGAGATATTTGGCTATTTCAATCGCCCGAACCAGCCGGACCTTATTTTTGGTATCGATATTTTTTGCGCGTTCCGGATCCATTTTTTTAAAATACTCAAATAATGCTATCGCTGATTTTGAGTATAATTCTTTACGCAGTTTAATATTTGGCGGGACCTCAGGGAAAACTATTCCCTTAGTTATGGCGTCAATATAGAAACCCGTTCCTCCGCAGATAATTGGAAACTTTCCTCGTTTTTGAATCTCCGCTATAACGTAGATTGCTTGCTTTTGATATTCAGCGACTGAAAACTTGGATTTTGGGTTAGCCACATCCAACAAATGGTGCAGCACACCTCGCATTTCTTTCTTGTCGATTTTACCCGTCCCTATGTTAAGTCCTTTATAAACCTGCCTGGAATCGGCGGAAATTATTTCACCTTTTAGTTTTTTAGCAATACTGACAGCCAAAGTGCTTTTGCCGGTTGCGGTTTGTCCCAGGATAACAATAATTTTCGGCTTAGACATATGTTCCTTTTATTATTTTAATGTCCGCGCCAATAGAATTCAGCCTTTCCGCAATTTCTTCATAGCCGCGGTTTATCATATAAACATTGCGGAGAATGGAAATTCCGTTCGCTCCCAACATGGAAATGAGTATAACCATGGACGGGCGCAGGGCGGGAGGGCAGACAACTTGCGCCGGTTTTAGCATTGTTCCGCCGTTTATATAAAGACGGTGGGGATCAGCAAGCGTTATATCCGCTCCCAAGCGATTTAATTCGGTTAAATATATAGCGCGATTCTCATAAACCCAGTCGTGAATCATCGTTTGACCTTTTGCGCGTATTGCAATCGGAACAAAAAACGGCAAGTTATCAATGTTTATTCCCGGATAGGGGTTGGAGTGCAATTTATCGTGAAGAGCTTTCAGCTTGCTTGGGAGTATTTCCACATCCGCCAGTTTTGTCCGGCCGTTGAATGAGTTATATATTTTCGATATTTTGTATTTTAAATTCATTCTTTTTAATTTTTCAAGTTCCAGAGACATAAAATCTATCGGCACACGGGTGACTTTAAGTCGGGAGTCTGTGACGATACAAGCGGAAATAAACATCATCGATTCTATCGGGTCTTCGCTGTTCCAATATTCGATATTTTTATTGATTTCTTTTATCCCGTGGACGGTCAGGTTGGCGGTGCCGATGCCGTCAATTTTTACTCCCAGCGCTTCCAGAAAAAAACATACTTCTTGTACCATGTAATTGGCGCTGGCAAAACTTATTTTGGTAGTTCCTTCAATCAAGGCGGCGGCCGTGAGGACATTTTCACAGGCGGTATCTCCCGATTCATACATCACTACATCTTTCGGCTTCAATTTTTTTGCGGTTATTTCGTAGTTTTTGACGGTCGTTTTTATTTTTACTCCAAATCGCTCAAGCGCGTAAATATGCGCGGCTATAGTGCGTTTTCCTAAGTGGCAACCATGCGCATGCGGGATAGAAAAGGAAGATAATTTGTGGATAAGAGGACCCATTAGCATAACAACGGAACGTGTTTTTAGGGCCGATTCTATATTAATATTTTCCAGGTTAAATTTGGCGGGTGGAGTTATTGTCAGTGTGTTTTGGTTAAGCCACTTTACCGCGACTCCGATACTTTCCAAGATTTCAATTACCCGAAAAACTTCTTCGATCTTGGCGATGCCGTGCAGGGTCGTCGTCCCGCTGTTTATAAGCGAGGCGCACAGGAGACCGACGGAGCCGTTTTTTGAAAAGTTGGTTTTAATCGTTCCGCTTAATTTCTTGCCGCCGTTCACTTGGAAATCAATGGAATCATTTATGGAAATAATCTGGTGGTCGAGAACATTGCTGATCTTTAAGAGAAGCTCGGTTGTAAAATTTTGTTCGCCTTTTTCCATACGGGGGATGGAGCTCTGTGATGTGTTGAGCGCTTTAGCGAACTCTGCCTGTGTCATCCCGCGATGTTCACGGAGTTCCCGGATAAAATACCCTATTTTTTCCTGCTCGGTTTGCACCGTTTCTTTTGTTTTAGTCATATGTCAAATAGTATATCTCATATATGAGATAATGCAAGCATAGTGTATGATAAATTGATTTCCGCCTGCAATTAAAGTATTATTTGGACATGCCCAGGTGGCGGAATTGGTAGACGCGATAGACTCAAAATCTATTGATGGCAACATCATGAGAGTTCGATTCTCTCCCTGGGCACCAAAAAACATATTTTGTTTTGCACTTGATATAAACATAAATATCGATTTTTATTTTTTGGAAGTGTGCTAAAATGTACTCATGTCCAACTTATATTCCAATTCAATTTTTTGGATTGATACCGATAAAATTAAACCGAATCCGCTCCAGCCGAGACGGGATTTTGACGAAGCGCGTTTACAGGACCTGGCTGATTCCATAAAGCAATACGGGGTTCTGCAGCCGTTGACCGTTTCTCGAATGGAAATGGAAAAAGAAAATGGTGGGCTGGTAACTGAGTATGAACTAATTGCCGGAGAGCGCCGGCTACGGGCTGCCAAGTTGGCACAAGTATCGCAGGTGCCCGTCATAATTCGCATCGGAGACACGGCCATTATGAAACTTGAACTGGCAATTATTGAGAATCTGCAACGCGAGGACTTAAATGCGGTGGACCGCGCCAGAGCTTTTTTCCGGCTGGTCGGTGAATTTAAATTCACCCATAATGAAATTGCAAAAAAAATGGGCCGCAGCCGGGAATATGTTTCCAATTCTCTGCGTATTTTGACTCTGCCGGAAGAAATTTTAAACGGTCTTTCCGAAGGCAAAATTACCGAAGGGCATACTCGTCCGCTTCTTATGCTGGCAGACCATCCGGAAGAACAGTTGGTTTTATTCAAGGAAATTTTATACAAGAAAATTACCGTGCGCGAAGCCGAAAGACTGGCAAGAAAAATAGCTTACGACCGGGTCCGGAAGAAAGAATTTATGCCCGACCCGGAAATAACCGAATTAGAAGAAGAGTTTCAGGAAAAACTCGGCACCCGGGTGCACATAGACAGAAAGGAACTGGGTGGACAGATTAAAATTGATTTCTTTTCCACAGAAGACCTGCGAACCATTTTGGATTTAATTCATAAAAGTGAATCCGAGAAAAAACCGGAACAAATGCTTGAAAATTTTATCGCCAAGAATAATTCAAAAGAAGAAATTCCGACACTTGAAGAGACACCGGTGGATGACAGGACAAAAGAAGATATAAACAAGGACGACGCCGATTTATACAACATTTCCAATTTCAGCGTATAAATCAGCTTCTTCCGAAGGATTTAAGTCTGGCAAGTAAGCTGTTTTTTTCCAAGTACGATCTTATATGTTTTTTAGCAATGGAAGTTTTTACGAATTCCAACCATTTACTGGAAGGTTTGGAGTCCTTTTTGGTTACTATTTCCACGATATCTCCATTTTTTAACTTTGTGAAAAGTTGCACCATTTTGCCGTTAACTTTTGCGCCGAAAGTATGGTTTCCAATATCGGAATGAATGGAATAGGCAAAATCAAGCGGGCATGATTCTTCCGGCAGGTCTATAACATCTCCCTTGGGAGTAAAAACGAAAATACGATCATTAAAAAAATCCATTTTCAGGTGGTCAATAAATTTTTTCGGATCATCGGGTGAATATTTCAATTCCTTTAACTCCTCAACCCATTTAAATTTATTCTTATCATTTTTTACCTTTTTGTCTTTTTGTTCTTTGTAGGCGAAATGCGCGGCAATACCGTAAGCGGCTTCGGCGTGCATTTCTTTTGTTTTTATTTGGATTTCCGCGACTCTTCCCAGCCCGGTAAAAATAGTCGTATGAATTGAACGGTAGCCGTTCGGCTTGGGGACAGCGATGTAGTCCTTAATTCTGCCCGGTAGGGGATTCCAGATGGAATGAATCAGCCCAAGAACCCGATAACACTCTTCCACAGTATTAACCACGACGCGCAGAGCCACGATGTCATATATTTTATCTATGTCTATGTCGTATTTCAGGAGCTTCTTGTATAAGCTGTATCTGTGCTTTATACGATAATCAATTTCCACGAATTTAATTTTGTTTTTCTTCAATTCTTTTTCAAGTTCGGTGCGGACTTCGGTCAGGTTTTTCTGGAAAGTGTCTTTTTTTTCTTTAATTATTTCTTCCACCTGGGCATATTCCGCGGGATAAGCATATGGAAAAGCGGCATCTTCAAGCTCGCCTTTAAGTTTTCCCATTCCAAGACGGTTCGCCAATGGCGCATAGACTTCAATGGACTCGATGGATATTCTTTCCCTCTTGTCTTCGCGCAAGAATTCAAGCGTGCGCAGATTATGTAGTCGGTCGGCAAATTTTATAATAACCACGCGCAAATCGTTTGCCATGGCGATAAAAAATTTACGCAGAGATTCCACATGCCTTTCATGCCCGCGGTATTTGAGAGTTCCCAACTTAGTCACGCCTTTTATCAAGAACAGGATATCGTCGCCGAATTCTCTTTTTATTTCTTCCTCTTTTATCTCGGTGTCTTCCAGTATGTCATGCAGAAGCCCGGCGGCGATGGTCTTTGCATCCATTCCAAGCTGGGTCAGGATTTTAGCAGTTTCAAAAACGTGATTAAAATATGGTTCTCCGTTCATCCGTTTTTGCCCGGCATGCGCTTTTTCGGCAAATGCACAGGCCTTTTCAATGAGAACAGCATCTTTTTTGCATAAATCCCCGGTAATTAGGTCTATCATCTCTTTAATATTTGCCATCTAAGAATTATACATCCCGATAGAGTTTTATTCAATTTTTTTAATTTTATGCGGATTATGCATTGGACAGCTTTTATTTGAGCAACGTTCGGGAATTGTTTTTGTGCCTTCCATCATTAAACTGCCACATTTTTCGCATGTTCGGCCCGTCGGCTTGGCTTTGATTGCGAATTTACAGTCCGGATAGTTAGAGCAGGAATAAAAGATACCGAAACGTCCGCGCCGTTCGGAAATGTCGCCCTTCTTACATAAAGGGCAGGTGACACCAGTGCGTTTCCTCGCTTCCTCGGCCTCGTCTTTTTTTATGAATTTGCATTTCGGATAGCGCGAGCAAGCGATGAATGTGCCGGAGCCGTCACGCCTCTCTTTGATGACCAGCTTGCCGTGTTCCTTCTCCTTTTTTCCTCGCCTTGCCGAAGTCTCGGACGAAGGCAGGTCTCCGCACAAAGGGCACACCTCACCAGTTTCTTTGGGTCCCTCTAGTTCTTTTCCGTCCAGCATCAGCGCGCCGTCACAGTCGGGATATTTGGAGCAAGAGTAAAATTTTCCTCCGCGCGCAAGTTTGATTATCATCAAACTGCCGCATTTTGGGCATTTGATGGTTTTTGGGGCGTCGCCCAGATTAGTCGCTTTTTCCAGTTTTTCTTTTGATTTAATGTCTTTGGAAAAAGGAATGTAAAAATCCTTCAGCGTTTTCTCGTATTCGCGTTCCCCGCGGGAAATTTCGTCAAGTTCGTCTTCCATTTCGGCGGTGAAAGTGTCGGAAATATAATTGGCAAAATGCTTTTCCAGAAAATCCGAGACCACTTCGCCGACATCAGTGGGAAATAATGTTTTGCTTTCTTTTTTTATATACCCGCGTTCTTCGATTGTCCGCATAATAGACGCATAAGTGGAAGGCCGACCGATACCCCGCTGCTCAAGTTCTTTAATCAGTCCCGCTTCGCTGTATCTCTCCGGCGGTTCGGTAAATTTTTCCTCGCTGGAGAGACCAAGTAGTTTTAATTTTTCTCCCTCTTTACACAAAGGCAGTTCCACGTCATTCCCGCGGGCGCCTTGATCGACAGCCAGCCATCCCGGAAAAAGCAAGCGTGAGCCGTTGGCCCGGAAGTCCGGGATTTCCCCACATGTCAGACATGTGGGAACCACATGTCTGACATGTGGGAACTCAACACGGGCGGTAATTTTTGTCTTCAGCAGTTTCGCGTCGGCCATCTGCGAAGACACGGCGCGTTCCCAGATGAGGCGGTAGAGGTGGTCTTGATCGTCGTGGCTCGTGTGCAGTTTGTCTATATGGGTGGGCCGGATGGCTTCATGCGCTTCTTGGGCGTTTTTTGATTTTGTTTTGTAAATTCTTCCTTCGGCATATTCATTTCCGTATTCCTTTTTTACGAAAGACAAAATTTGGGCCCGCGCGGCGGCGGATAAATTGGTGCTGTCGGTTCTCATGTAAGTAATGTGTCCCGCCTCATAGAGTTTCTGAGCTATCTGCATCGTGCGCGAAGGGGAGTAGCCCAGGCGCGAACTGGCGGTCTGCTGCAGAGTGGAAGTGGTGAAAGGCGCGCGCGGCGAATGTTTCTGTTCCGATTCTTTGACTCCGCTTATCAGCCAGGCGCCGGATTTTCCCGCCTCCATTATTTTTTCTACCAGTTTTTCGTCCCGAGGTTCTTCCGAGCATTCTAGAGTAATTTTTTCTTCTCTTGCTGTTTCAAACAAGCCCAGAATTTTCCAGAATTTTTCCGGAATAAAAGCGCGGATTTCCCGCTCGCGTTCCATTATTATGCGGAGGGCAGGGGACTGGACTCGTCCGGCCGAGAGCCCGTACCTGACCTTTTTCCAGATAAGTCCCGAAAGGTCGTAGCCGACAAGGCGGTCAAGCACCCGGCGCGCCTCTTGCGCTTTGCGAAGAGCCGTATCAATTTTCCGCGGATGCTTTAACGCTTCTTCCACCGCTTCTTTGGTAACTTCATAAAAAGTCACCCGTTCTATCGGGGCCCTGATCTTTTTATCCTGCTTTAAGAGGGTTTCTATATGCCAAGCGATGGCTTCTCCTTCGCGGTCGGGATCGGTTGCCAGGATTATTTCACCGGCTTTTTCGGCGAGCATTTGGAGTTCATGCACGATTTTTTCCTTGCCTCTCGAAATCTCATAATGTGGAATAAATCCGCCTTCTATGTCTATGGCTTTTTTGTTTGACTTCGGCAGGTCGCGGATGTGCCCGACGGATGCGCGCACGGTAAACTTGTCCGCTTTCAGGGCAGACCCGTCATTCAGATATTTTTCAATAGTTTTCGCTTTCGACGGCGATTCCACAATCAATAACTTCATGATAGTGTGCTAAGTATTACATGAAATAGTTTTTTAATGCAAATCCATCCTGCCACAACGGCGGAGTTACGCCAGTTTTATTTCTCCAGATATTTTTCTGTTGAAAAATTCTGTTGAGCTCGCCTCGCACCGTCGTGCTCCGGCCTTGCGATTAGGTATTTAATCTAATCTCACCCAATTCTTCCTTAATAAGTTCTTTTATTTCCATCACCGAAAGGAGCGCGTTTGCCGTAGGGACAGGCATTTTCATCGCGCGAATCAGATCGTCGCGGGGAACCGGTTCACGCAGTAAATTAACCACCGTTTTTTCCTCCGGTGATAAATCTAAAAACAATTTCGCCTGTTTCTTTTCATCCTTTTCCATTTCAAAACCAAGCGCCTCCAGGACTTCTTCCGCCGAAGTTACCGGAGTGGCGCCCTGACGGAGCAGCTTGTTTGTGCCTTTTGAATTGGGGGAGAAAATGGGCCCGGGCACTGCTAAGACATCCCGATTGTATTCCGTGGCCAAGCGGGCGGTTATCAGAGTGCCGGATTTCTCGGCCGCTTCTATAATAAGCGTTGCTTTGGAAATTCCCGCCATTAATCTGTTACGCATCGGAAAGCTCCACAGTGTTGCCTTAAAATCAGGAGCAAATTCGGAAATCAGACAACTTCCGCTTTCTATCAACTCTTCTGCCAGCCGGAGATTGGTTTTAGGGTACATCGCTTCTTTGCCGAGCCCCGAACCGGGAAAAATCAGAGTTTTTAGTCCGACCGAGAGGGCCTTCCTGTGAGCGATAGCGTCAATGCCCATCGCCAGACCGGAAACTATTACAATCGGATAGCCTTTTAGTCCGGCAATAATTTTTTCACAGGCTTCACGCCCGTAAGAAGTGAATTTTCGCGAGCCGACAACACAAAGGTGTATCAAATTTTCGGAAGGAAGTTCCCCAATAATCCAGAGCTCCTTGGGGGGCTGGGGTATTTCTAAAAGCGCTTTCGGGAACTTTTCTCTCGGCAGTTTCTCAATTTGCATTTTGTAATTATATTAATTTTATTATATAATCACAATATGCTGGACATTAAATTTATCCGTGAAAATAAGGATGTTGTGCAGTCGGGCGCCAAGAAGAAACACATTGATGTGGATATTGACGCGCTTATCGGGCTTGATGATGAGCGCTTGAAAATATTGAAGGAAGTGGAAGAATTGAGAAGCGAGGTAAATAGGGTATCGAACGACATCGCTCGCGACCAAGACCCGGCGCTTAAAATCCAGTTGATTGAAGAAATGCGCGCGGTTAAAGAAGAGATTAAAGGTAAAGAAGAAAAGCTAAAGGCAATTATGGATGATTGGCGCAAGTTCATGCTGCAAGTTCCCAATGTGCCGGATATTTCCGTGCCCGAAGGCAATAGTGATGCTGATAATCAGGAAGTAAAAGTTTGGGGCGATAAACCAGCATTTAATTTTGAACCGAAAGATCATATTGAAATAATGACTGCGCTGAAAATGGCTGACTTTGAGAGAGGCACGAAGGTGCACGGATTTCGGGGATATTTTTTAATCAACGACGGGGTCTTGTTGTCTTTTGCCATCTGGAATTACGCAATGGATTTTTTCAGAACCAAAGATTTTTCCCCGGTTATTCCACCCGTAATCGTCCGTAAAGATTCATTCGTGGGAACCGGATACCTTCCGCAAGGAGAAGAAGATTTATATAAAACACAGGGCGGGGAGTATCTGGCCGGTACATCGGAAGTGCCGATTATGGCTATACATGCGGGAGAAATTTTGGACAAGAACTCTTTTCCATTTAAATATCTGGGGTTTTCTCCATGTTTTAGGCGGGAGGCCGGAAGTCACGGCAAGGACGTCAAAGGCCTTATTCGAGTAAATGAATTTTATAAAGTGGAACAGGTGGTTTTATGCGAAGCCAGCCATGAAATTTCGGTAAAATTTCACGAGGAAATAAACAGAAACATGGAAGAATTTATAGAGTCGTTGAAGATTCCATACCATACCGTCATAAATTGCGGAGGCGATTTAGGATTAGGCCAAGTGAAAAAATATGACGTTGAACTTTGGGTACCGAAAGAAAATAAATATCGGGAAATAGGTTCAGCTTCGTATTTTCATGATTTTCAAACCAGGCGTTTCGGTATTCGCTATAAAGACGAGGAAGGAAAAATAAATTATGCGCATTCCATGAACGCCACAGCCATAGCCACACCCCGTATTCTTGTTTCTTTAATTGAGAATTGTCAGCAGGCGGACGGTTCCGTAAAAATTCCGGAAGTTTTGCGTCCATATATGGGCGGAAAGGAAGTAATCAAATAAAACTATGAGAAAAAATGTTTTAAATTCCCCGCGCCTTTCGGAATTAAAAAAGCGCCGTCAAAGGGTTTTTTTTGCTAAGATTTTAATCTCCGGACTGGGATTACTGGTGATCTTTTTTTTATTGGCATATCTTTCGCGCCTGGAAAGCCTCAATATCGGTGAAATAAAAGTTTCCGGAAACCAATTCTTGGAAACAGAGACGCTCCGGGTGGCGATAGAAACAGAATTGGCTGGAAAATACTTGTGGCTTTTTCCAAAAACCAATATATTGTATTACTCCAAGAATAGTATTAAAAAAGGGTTGCAGGACAGATTTAAAAGGATTGGCGACATGACTTTTTCGATTAATGATAATGAAACTCTTGAAATATCTCTGACGGAAAGAACACCAAAGTATATCTGGTGCGGCATAGAGCCCAAAGAGACACCGGGCAACAAATGTTATTTTATGGATAAAAATGGATATATTTTTGACGAAGCGCCGTATTTTTCCGGCGAAGTTTATTTTAAATTTTATGGCCGGACGGATACAGGCGAACCCCTCGGGGCTTATTTTTTAAAACAAAATTTCCGGCAGCTGGTCTGGTTTAAGGATTTTATGATTGAACTCGGAATGAAGCCCACCGTCATTTACGCTACGGGCGAAGGAGATATAGAGATTTTCCTTTCCCGGGGCGGGACGCCGGCCGCGGCCCCCAAAATACTTCTTCAGGCGGATGCCGATTTCCAAAATGCGGCGGAAAACCTGGAAACGGCGCTCTCCATCGAACCCCTGCAGTCAAAATTTAAAAAAAATTATTCCTCCCTGCAATACATTGATCTGCGTTTTGAAAACCGAGTAATTTATAAATTTCAATGAATAATTTCGGATTTTGGGAGAAACTAAAAAAACCTATTTTTGCTTTGGCTCCGATGGCAAATATCACCGACTGCGCTTTCCGGCAAATAATCGCCAAATACGGAAAACCAAATGTATTTTATACAGAGTTCGTTTCAGCCGACGGCCTGGCGCACCCTGTGGCGCAGGAGAAACTTCTGGTAGATTTGAAATACGGGGAAAACGAGCATCCGATTGTGGCGCAAATTTTCGGCGGAAAATCGGAGAACATCAAAATTGCTTCCGCCTTGTGCAAGGAACTCGGCTTTGACGGTATAGACATCAATATGGGCTGTCCGGACAGGTCGGTGGAAAAACAATGCGCCGGGGCGGCGATGATGAAAAATCCGAAACTGGCGCGGGAGGTAATCCGCGCGGCGAAGGAAGGCGCGAGCGGATTGCCTATCTCGGTAAAAACTCGCATCGGTTACAACCCGCCTCCGCCCAAGGGCTTCGGACGGGCAGGTAAAAACGATTATTTATTGGATAAAGAATGGATAAAAACTTTACTTGAGGAGGACTTGGCGGCGCTTATCATCCATCTGCGCACCCGTAAGGAAATGTCGGATGCGCCCGCACACTGGGAACTGATGCCGCGGATAGTCGCAATCCGAAATGAAATGAGTAAGAAAACTTTAATTCTAGGCAACGGCGATGCCGTAGATACTGATGATGCCAGAAAAAAGTGCAAAAAATACGGCTGCGACGGGGTAATGCTCGGCCGAGCGATTTTCGGCAACCCGTGGCTATTTGCCAATTTGGCTCGTGTGAAACACGATTGCCAAATTGAGCATCCCGTTTCAGATTCGCTAGTAAAAAAATCACAAATTTTAAATAAATTTAAAAAAATATTTTCTCTCGCAACACAGAGCCGGAATAGTGCCGAGCGGAGCGAGTGTGTTGCTGTTAGTAAAAAAAGCGAATCTGGGGCTGGGATAAGTATTCAGAAAAAATTAAGCGTCATGGTAGAGCACACCAAACTTTTTGAGAAAATGTTTGTAAGCAACCCCCTTCGCCAAGGCTCCGGCAGGCCAAGCAAGAACTTTGCCGTGATGAAAAAGCATTACAAGGCGTACGTCAACGGCTTCAATGGCGCCAAGGAGCTCCGTATCAAACTAATGGAAGCCGACAACGCCGAACAGGTGGAAAAAATAACTAATGATTTTTTAGCAAAAATAGAGTAGAATAACCGCATGCATGATTTAGCCCTATATAGAAAGTACCGGCCGAAAAACTTCAGGGAAGTCCTGGGACAGGATCACATCGTCAAGGTGCTGGAAAGTTCGGTGGACACCAATAAGGTCTCGCATGCCTATCTCTTCGTCGGTTCGCGCGGGACGGGTAAGACAACCGTCGCCCGTATTTTTGCCGCCGAAATCGGCGTATCTGCCAATGATATGTATGAAATTGACGCCGCTTCCAACCGCGGGATTGAGGATATTAAAGAATTGCGCGAGGGGGCGCGGGTCTTGCCCTTTGATTCAAAATTCAAGGTCTACATTATTGACGAGGTGCATATGCTCTCCAAGGATGCCTGGGGCGCATTATTGAGGATACTGGAAGAACCTCCGAAGCATGTGATTTTCATTTTGGCGACGACCGAATTCCATAAAGTGCCGGAAACCATCATTTCCCGTTGCCAGGTTTTTACTTTCAAGAAGCCAACCGAAGCGGTTTTGCGCAATCTTCTCGGGAGCGTGGCGGAGAAGGAAGAGTTTGAACTGGACGCCGGCTCAGCCGAACTCCTGGCGATTTTAGCCGACGGTTCCTTCCGCGACGCGCTGGGAGAACTGCAAAAAATCCTGAATTTCAGCAAAAATAAGAAAATAAAAAGAGAGGATGTGGAAAAACTGACCGGCGCGCCGAAAGCGACCCTAGTCAACGATTACATCTCTGCCATCGCCGAGAACGACCTGGAGAAGGGGATTAGCGCCGTCCGGGCGGCGGCGGAAACCAATCTGGATATGAAATTGTATTTCAAACTTATAATCCAGAAATTCCGTGCGGCCATCATCTTGCGCTACGCACCGAAACTGAAAAATAAAATGACCGGGGACTTAGGCGAAGCCGATTTAAAGTTTTTGGAGGGTCTGGTTAAAGAAGATAAAGACGGCATGCTCCGCTCGCAGGCGCTGGCGACTCTCCTGGGGTCCTATCAGGACATGGACAACGCCTTTATCGCGGAACTACCGCTAGAACTTGCGCTAGTCCGTATAATAAGTAAGGAGTAAAATACTTAATTAAATTATTCTTTGACTTCTTTAAAAGGATAGACACATGCGTGCATATGCCAGTGTTTAGGGTAAGTGCCCAGTGTTACAAAAAAATCGTAATCTCTCTTCCACACCAAAGAATACTTTCTTAATAAAAATTCTTTGAAGGTTTTTCTCATCATTGCCAATAAATAGGGGCTTGGTTCTTTTATGTGATTATGAGCAGAAACCGAGAATCTCTTTTTTACCTTGAATTTTTTTCCTTTAATTTTAATAAAACAAATAGGGTTAAGAACAAAAAAACCGTACCTATTTTCAAAAAGAAAAGTATTTCTGAGTAAATTCCTTCTTTCACATAAATCGCAATTTTTCTTCTTCATAATAAAACTCCACTGTATTATTTCATGGGGCGGGGAATAAAACAATTCAACCCTTCAACTTAATAGTATAATAGATACGGCCGCTACCATTATACTATTACTAGCAAAATGCTGAATTATTCAAGAAAATATGTTAATCTGGAATTATCAAGTTTGAAAAGTAAATGATTTGTCCGTAAAGCTGGGAGATCGTCTAATGGTAGGACTCCTCCCTTTGAAGGAGGCTATTTTGGTTCGAATCCAAATCTCCCAGCTTTGCGGATGAGTTGAAACTGTGAATCTTAGTTCGCCTGCCCGAAATGAATTTCATTAAACTTTTATTTTTAGTTCAACTACAAAAGATTATTAAATTCCGAAGCGTTGAAGAAGGATAAGTTTGGGGTATAATATGGGTGCTCCGTAGTCTTGACGAAGGACACCAAGTCTTCCAGCCAGGTTTAAAAACTATATTTTTGATATAATTGCATCATGGATAATTTTTTGTCCAAAATTTTAGAAGCGATTAAAAAGTTGGGAATAAAACCTATTATTTATGGTTCATTTGGAGTAGTTAATTATCTCGGAAATTTTAAAAAATTTGAAGACATAGATATTTTAATTGATGATGAGTTTGTAAATAAAAGATGGGAAGAATTTAAAAAACTTCTTGAGGGTAGTAATTTTAATTTAGTTGATGAAAATGAACATGAATTTGAGTTGGATAATAAAAAAGTAGGATTTGCTTCAAAAAATATATTAATAAGAGATAAAATAATAAATGATTACTCAGAATTAATTCAATACAAAAATACCAATGCTTTGACTTTAAAGCCAGAAGATTTTCTAGTAGCATATAAATTTAGTATAAAAGATGGTTATCGTATTAATACGAGGGAAAAGAAAGATAAAGATATCATAAATATGTTAGAAGCTTATCTTGTTCGTTAAATAAGTTCAAACTTCGCACCACACGCCCAACCAATGAATTTGATATAATCTAAACATGAAAGAGTCTAAGAAAAACTTCCATAACGCCGAAATATTATCAGTGATTTCTCGTGCAGTTGAATGGGCGGAGAAACAAGCGGATAGAATACTAAAAGAGGGAGAACCACTAAATCCATCAGAGGTTGAACTCGCTAGAATAGCCGGGGTCCGATGCCCAGAAAGAGTACGCATTCTTAAGGTCTCAAACATGCCGACACCCGAGGACCCTAAGTTTGCTGAAGCAGCTAAAGCAAATGGTTTCCTTTGGGAACAGATAAAAGGGTTAACGCTAGGATACGGAATTTATATTATGGAAGAGTATAAATCAGCCCGATTGGTATCTCACGAACTTCGTCATGTTTTTCAATTTGAGCAGACAGGGTCACTCTCTATCTTTTTGCAAAAATACCTCCAACAACTTATATCATTTGGGTATGACAATGCACCCTTTGAAATAGATGCCCGGAAACACGAACAAGGTCACTAAACTATATTAATACGGTTATTAAATGTTATAAATTCTGCGATAGCAGAAATTGTAACAAAAAAATTATGTTAAGAGTGCAATGAACCAAGCATATGCCCCCAATTACTTACGAAGATTTTACAAAGGAAAATATACGTATTCGTATACGTATATGAGTACGTATCTAAATATTTTTTGGTATAATCAATTCCACAATGGAAACAAAAATAATAATAGCCGGGCCGGAACATTGGCAGGAATACAAGACAATCAGGTTGAAGGCGCTAAAGGCCGACCCGATTGCCTTCGGTGTTACATATGAGCAGGATGTTTTGCTGTCCGAAGAAGAATGGAAGGAAAGATTGTTCAACCCGTTTAGCCAGACCTACCTTGCCATGGCGAACGACAAGCCGGTAGCTCTAGCCACCGTGCGGCGCGAGAAAGCAAAAAATGTTGAACACCTGGCCACAATCAATTCCGTGTTCACTGATCCGGAATTTCGCCAACATGGGATTAGCTCCAAGATCCTTAAGAATATTCTTGATGACCTGCATGCCAACGATAAGACGGTGAAAGTCCGGCTCAGCGTGAATGTAGCCCAGGAATCTGCCCGAAAAATGTATGAAAAGAGTGGATTTTTCAAAGTGGCGATCCTGCCAAAAGAAATGAAAGTAAACGAAAAATACTACGACCAAATAGAAATGGCGTATATATTTAAAGACAAGCTATAAAAATTATATATTTTAATACGTATTGGCGGGTTTTTACCCGGTATGGTAAAATAAGGTATGGCTTTTTTGGAATACATTAAAACACCGGAAGGATTTTTAAGTTTAAGCGGAGTTGTTCTTTCGTTGGTTACTATTTTAACCAGAATATTTGTTGGATTTAAATCTGACAAATAATTTTTATTAGAAGAGAATGGCCTTATTGGCGCTTTCTTATGGTTGATAAAATGGTATAATTATTGTAATGAAACATAAATACAAAATTCGTTTAATTGAATTTTTTATTGTGGGTGTTTTGTTCGGCATTATCGAAGACTTAATTGCTATTACCATGGCGACAGAAGGAGTGTTTGAATGGAGATATCTTAGCACCGCCGCTATTGTCGCTATTCCTTTCGCCTTCATAAGTGAAATCGTAGTTGACCATCCTAATTTTTGGAAATATTTTCTACCAAAACATTGGTTCGTTACAGATGATTAAAATTTAATATACTATAAAAATGAGTGTAAATAAAACTTTAAATAAATTTTCCGGCTATGCCCCGGTGGTCCTCCGCGTGGGACTCTCTTTAGTGTTTTTGTGGTTCGGTTCGGAGCAAATATGGAAGCGATGCCTGGTGCCTGGACAGATTTTTAAGCAAAATTGACTGATATAATTTTTCCGTGTATATTTGAGTTAATGAAAAGAAATACTTCAATACCTAAAAATTTAGGACAGGGGCTGACTTTTGACGATGTATTACTCGTGCCGAATTACAGCGAAGTCCTGCCAAAAAACGTAATAACCGAAACCCGCCTGACCAAGAATATAAATCTCCATATTCCGTTCATGTCGGCGGCCATGGACACGGTCACCGAAGCCAGGATGGCGATAGCCATAGCGGAGCAGGGCGGCATCGGCATCATTCATAAAAATCTTTCCATCGCCGACCAGGCGCGCGAAGTGGAAAAAGTCAAAAGATACGAATCCGGCCGGATTACCAATCCGGTGACAGTTTCGGCCGACGCGACAGCCGGCGACGTGTTTGCTATCCAGAAAAAATATCATTTCGGCGGCTTTCCGGTTTTGGATAAAAACGGATTTTTGGTGGGCATCGTTACCAACCGGGACATGCGCTTCCAGAAAGACGCTTTCGCTCCGATAGCGAAAATAATGACGACCAAACTCATAACCGGCGGACCGCACACCACGGTAGAGGAAGCGAATAATTTATTCAACAAGCACGGCATAGAAAAGCTTCCATTGGTGGACAAAAACAACAAGTTGGTCGGAATGATTACTTACCGGGATATCGCCAAAAGCAAGGAATACCCGAATGCCACCAAGGACAAGCTGGGCCGGCTCCGGGTCGGAGCCGCCATCGGCACGGGAGCCGACGCGCTCATCCAGGTGGACGCGCTGGTTAAGAACGACGTTGACGTGGTATGCGTGGATACCGCCCACGGGCATTCCAAAGGGGTGCTGGATGTGGTGAAAAAAATCCGCCGGGCCTACCCGAAGCTTGATATTATCGCCGGAAACGTGGCCACCGAAGAAGCGGCCCTGGCTCTGATTAAAGCGGGGGCTAACGCCATTAAGGTCGGTATCGGCCCGGGTTCAATCTGCACCACCCGCATCGTTTCGGGAGTCGGCGTGCCGCAACTTTCAGCCGTGTCCACGGTCTACCGGGCCTGTAAAAATTTGAATATTCCGGTCATCGCCGACGGAGGTATCAAGCATAGCGGCGACGTGGTCAAGGCGCTGGCTTTCGGGGCCGATGCGGTTATGTCCGGGTCAATGTTTGCCGGCACCGATGAGTCCCCCGGTGACACGATTATAATAAATGACCAGAAATTCAAAAAGTACCGCGGGATGGGTTCGCTCGGAGCCATGCAAAGGGGCTCTAAAGACCGTTATTTCCAGGAAGACCAACATGATTTAACCAAGCTCGTTCCAGAAGGAGTTTCTGGACATGTGACCTACAAAGGCGCGCTTTCGGAAATTATCCATCAACATATCGGAGGGCTCCGCGCCGGCATGGGCTATCTGGGAGCATCCAATATTTCAAAATTACGCAATGCTTCTTTTTATACCATTACCGGAGCGGGCTTAAATGAAAGTCATGTGCATGACATTTTTATGGTCAGCCCCGCTCCGAATTACAAAAAACAACATTAAAAGGATGCCTAACCCGGATAAAAACGCTAAAATTACCCCTCTTATCGGATTGCAATGGGGAGACGAAGGAAAGGGCAAGGGCGTGGCCCGCATCGCTTCCGGCTTAACGAAAAATGATTTAATTGTCCGGTTCCAGGGAGGGAACAACGCCGGACACACCATCTGGCGGAGGGAAAAGGGCAAGGTGAAATGCTATGTTTTCCATCTTATTCCGTCCGGGGTCTTCGGCTCCGCCCAAATTCATCTGGGCGCCGGCATGGGCATTCCGCCGTCCCTAATCGGCTCCAGCATTGGAATTTTCAAGGCCTATGTGACCAAAGTCGGCGAAGGGCCATTCCCGACCGAACTCGGAGGTGAACAATCCGCTCACTGGTGCCGGGACAAGAAATTTGCGGAAGAAAAAGCCAGATTTCCGAATCCCGACCCGAATAGTAAAAGCGAGTTTGAGCGGGGGATAGCGCTCCGCCGACTGGGAAGTGAAATCGGCGCGACAACCGGGCGCTTGCGCCGCACCGGCTGGCTGGACATCCCGCTCTTAAAATACGCCATCCGGATGAACGACGCGGACAAATTGGTGCTGACCAAGCTGGACATCCTGGATAATTTCAAGAAAATAAAGGCGTGTACGCATTACCTTATCGGTAGTAAAAAAACTTCGGATATTCCTTTTGACCTGTCGCGAGAAAAAATAAAATGCGTTTATAAGTCCTTTCCTCTTTGGCAGGGGAAACTTTCCGACTACGGCCGTAAATTGCCGAAAGAGGCCCTGAACTACGTCAAATTTTTGGAAAAAGAACTGGGCGCCAAAATTATCTATGTCGGCACCGGCCCGGAAGAACAGCACGTAGTGGAACGCTACTGGAGATAGGGTTCTAAATTTTGTCCCGTATAAAGAATTGTTTTTAAGTTGGGAAATTTTTTAAAATCCAGATCTGCGAAACGATCAGCCCTATCATCAATAAAAATCACTTCCTCGCCCTTATGTTTGGCGCATACTCTTTCTACGGCTTCTTTCTTGCTTCCTTGTATCACAATAATTTCGGAAAACAAGGGGGTTATCCCTGTTTTTTTTATTTTATCCAACTGATATTCTTTCTCTCCATGGGTTATCATGTAACAATTTTCCTTTCTTATTTTTTTTATTATTTCCAGCAACTCCGTATTTAAAAAATCGGGGCATTTGGACATAATTTTTTCATATATATGTTCTTTGCCAAAATGAGTCAAAAAATTTCTCAAGGAAAATTCATGGCGCACTTTTTTATAATACTCTACCGCGACATGAGAGGGCACCCCGGCATCTTCCAAGCATTCATACATGTATTTCTTGAACTGTTCCGTGTTGTTAAACAAAACATCGTCAAAATCAAATATGTATTTCATGTTATTATTTTTGCGATAACTTTCGCTAATTTAAGCGAATCATGACGAATAAGGCTCCGCTTGACGCTGTCGTTATTATTCTGGGTGGAAATTTTATTTGACAGCAAATCCTCCCGGATTACCCGCGGACTACCATATTCGTTTTTGATAAACACTTCCTCTCCGGCGTCCTTAAGATACCTCTCTTTCTGCTCTCCTGAAAACTCTCCCTTGTTTATTAAAATAAAATCCGCCTTCCTGCCTAAATATTTTTCAACAGTACTGATATATCTTTCTGTATTCCAGCCCATCGTATGTCCTTGTTTATTCACGAGATTTACCAGAAAAATTATCTTCGCCTTGCTTGCTTGGATGGTTTCCTGGAAATTTTCGGCAATTAAATTAGGAATAATGGAACAATAAATATTGCCGGGGCCGATGATTATATAGTCGGCGGCTAAAATTGCGTCTCTCCCTAAGGGATTCAGTATGGTGTTTCTTTCATAAAAAATTCTTTCCAAGTTGTCTCCGCCATTTTCCGTTTGCAGGTCCGCCGTATCTATTTTGCTTTCTCCGGTAATTACTTCGCCGCCTTTGAGTTCCGCGCATAAAACAGCTGCGTCTTTTGTTATCGGTATGATTTTTCCCTTGGCATTAAATACAAAAGAGAGGATTTTAAGGCCTCGGCTGAAGTCCCCGGTAATTTTTTCCATCACCGCCAAAAGAATATTGCCCAATTTGTGCCTTCCGACTCTCCGGTTGAGAAATTCTTTTCCGGAGAGGGCGACCAGGCATTGTCTGACGTCTCCCGGCGGCATAACACCCCATTTTCTCCGGAGAACTCCGGTTGACCCTCCGTCATCCGCCATAGAGACAAGAGCCGTCAAAAAAACATCCGGAAACGTTTTAAGCCCGGAGAGTACGGTATAGCTGCCTGTTCCGCCGCCCACCGTTACAATGTGTTTCATAAAAGTGATTCTAGCAAATAAAGCGCCATTTGTCTTTAACTCCTTTATATTATATATTTACTATATGATTTCAAGGATATATGTGACGCCCAAAGGCAAGGCAGATTTCATCAATTCCTACCTGATTGCGCACAAATTCTCAAAAGAGCGGATAGAAAAAATCGCCCAAGCTCTGACGAATCCCGTCCTTGAAAACTACTCCATAAACGAGTTCCCGAAAACAGAAAAGTTTTCGTATGCTATTGAGATCGGATTTAAGCCGGGGGTCACGGACAACGCCGGGCATACGGCGGAAGAAACAATTTACGATTTATTTCATATTCCGTCGGGTGTTGGACACCGGGATTTCGGGTGTCCAACACCCGACGGAACTCTGGCGGTGTACACTTCCAAAATATTTTTAATACACGAAGCGGACCGCAAAGAGGCGGAACAAATCGCCCTTTCACTTCACAATCCGCTAATTGAACGCTCTTACATCGTCAGTCGGAAAGATTTGCAGAAAAATAAAAATTTGTTTTTAGAAGCGCCGCGGGTCATCTTGGAAAAACGCGTTCCGGTAATTAACATTTCGCTTGATGTGCTCGATGACGAACTCGTTAAAATCGGCCAGGAGGGGATAAGGGACGAGAAAGGCGACCGGCGGGGACCTTTGGCGCTGGACCTTGCGTCCATGAAAGCAATTCAGGAACATTTCCGGAAATTAAAAAGAAATCCGACGGATATTGAACTGGAGTCCTTGGCCCAAACCTGGTCCGAGCATTGCAAACACACCATTTTTGCCAATCCGATAGACGACATACATGACGGTTTGTATAAAACTTACATCAAAGGAGCCACTAATTTAATTAGGAAAAATAAGGGCCGCCGCCTGGGCGGGGCAAGTAAAAACGACTTCTGCGTATCGGTATTTTCCGACAATTCCGGCGGCATAGTTTTTGACAAGAATTATCTCATAACCCACAAAGTGGAAACGCACAATAGCCCGTCCGCCCTGGACCCCTTCGGCGGGGCCATTACCGGTATCGTCGGAGTCAACCGCGACACCATTGGCTTCGGTCTGGGCGCCAAGCCGGTGGCGAATGTTTACGGCTTTTGTTTTGGCTATCCAGAGGACGAGCAAAAATTTTTTAAAGACAAAAACATGACACAATTAATGCTTCCGCCGAAAAGAATTATGAAAGGTGTAATTAAGGGAATCAATGTCGGGGGAAATTGTTCCGGCATTCCGACTCTTTCCGGTTTTTTGAAATTTGACGATAGATACCGCGCCAAGCCTTTGGTTTTCGCCGGCACCGTCGGAATTATCCCAAGGAAAATTAACGGTAAATTCTTACACACCAAAGAGGCAAAGGCGGGTGACTATATAGTAATGGTCGGAGGCAGAGTGGGTTTGGACGGTATCCACGGAGCGACTTTTTCTTCGGTAGCGATGGATGCGAATTCCCCGGCCACCGCAGTGCAAATCGGCGACCCGATAACCCAGAAAAAATTAAGCGACGCGATTGTCAAAGAAGCGCGAGACATGGGCTTATACAACAGCATCACCGACAACGGCGCCGGCGGGCTTTCCTGTTCGGTGGCGGAAATGGCCAAGGAGTGCGGCGGAGCGAAGGTGGCATTGGAAAAAGTTCCGTTAAAATATCCGGGGTTGTGCCCCTGGGAAATATGGATTTCCGAATCACAAGAGCGCATGACTCTCTCTGTGCCAAAAAGTAAATGGAAAAAATTTGAAAATCTTATGGAAAGCCGAGGAGTGGAAGCGACGGTTATTGGCGAATTTACCAAGGCGGAAAAATGCGTAGTCAAATACAAAGGAAAAAAAATAATGGATATTCCGATGGATTTCCTGCATAACGGACTGCCTAAGCATCATTTATACACCTCACCCCCAGCCTCTCTCCTTGAACCCCCTTACTCCCCCTTATCAGGGGGAAACCATTTGCCTCCCCTGATAAGGGGAGGTCGGGAGGGGTTGGAGGGGATGGCCGAAAGGCCGGGTGAGATCTACACTAAAGATTTAGAGAATCTGCTTGGCAATAAAAATATCAGCGGATTTTCTTTTGTTTCGGAACAATACGACCATGAAGTCCAAGCATCTTCCGTATTAAAGCCCCTCTCCGGAGCAGGGCGCATCAACACCGACGCGCAGATTTTCCGCCCGGTTTTGGACTCGCCCAAGGGAGTTGTGCTGACTTCCAGCGCTTATCCGTCATATGGAGACATCAGCGCTTACAATATGGCCGCCTGCGCGATTGATACGGCGGTCAGGAACATAATTTCGGCCGGCGGAACACTCTCGCACCTGGCCATCTTGGACAACTTTTGCTGGTGCTCATCCAATGACCCGAAACGCCTTGGCCAACTTGTAGGCGCGGTCAAGGCCTGTTATGACTGCGCGGTGGGATATGGAACTCCCTTTATCTCCGGCAAGGACAGCATGTTCAACGATTTCAAAGGATATGATGAAAGGGGAAACCCGGTGGATATTTCCATTCCGCCGACATTGCTAATTTCCGCTATCAGCGTAATGCCGGATTTGTATAAGGCCGTTTCGCCTGAATTCAAAAAAACCGGAGACATTATTTACTTGCTGGGAGAAACGAACGACGAGATGGGAGGAGGGGAGTATTTAAAGTCGTTGGGCTTCGTAGGCAATAACACCCCGAAAGTTGATGTGAAAAAAAATATGAGAACTTATCTAGCGCTGGAGAAAGCGATTCAAGAAGGATTAGTATCGTCTTCGCTTTCGGTAACTTCTGGCGGGCTGGGCATCGCCCTGGCCAAAGCCGCTGTTGGGGGGATGATGGGGTGCAATATTTCTCTAAGCCCCATAGGCAAGACCTATGGGGTAGATGTAAAGCTTTTCTCCGAAAGCCAGGGCAGAATTCTTGTTTCGGTGCCGTCTAAAAATGTTTCCGCTTTTGAAAAAATAATCAAAAATATCTCTTTCGCTAAGTTGGGCAGAGTTGTCGGAGGCGGAAAGGTAGTTATTATGGACAAAAGCAAGATAGTTGAGACCAATGTGAAAAAATTACACAAAATTTATCATAAATTTTCAAATGAAAACCGAAACTAAACAATGCCAAAACTGTCCCGATTTCTTAAATTTCAAGCAACAACTTCGCGGCTGCTATGGACTTTGTAAAAAATCTTACTGCATTTTGAATAAACAATACAGTAAGGAAACATATGAGAATTTGAAAGAAAAAATAATTGAAAGGATGAGAGCTGGCAGAGAATGGGGACAATTCTTCCCCAAAAGCATGAGTCCTTTCGCTTACAACGAAGCAATTGCGAATGAATATATGCCGCTTTCTAAAGAGAAAGCTGCTGTTCAGGGTTTTCGCTGGCAAGACGATATACCGAGCACCAAAGGGCAGGGAACTATGGATAATTCAAAATTACCCGAAAATCCTAATGAATATAATGATAATTTAACACAGGAGATATTAACTTGTGAAAAATGCGAAAAAAACTATAAACTCATAAAAAGAGAGATTGGTTTTTACAAGAAGAATAAATTACTTCCTCCCCGTCAATGTTTCAATTGCCGGCACGCCCTGCGGATGAGCAAGCGCAATTCCAGAAATCTTTGGGAGGGTGTTTGCGCTAAATGTGGTAATGTAATACTTACCTCTTACAAACCTGAAGATCAAAAGATTTATAAACTTTACTGCGAAAAATGTTATCAGCAAGAAGTATATTAATTATCTATACTTAAAACTTAGCCATGGCATAAATTTGAGTATATTATGAAAAAAAAGAAAAAATTAAAATTAAAAAAACCAAGAGTGATAATAATGTCCGGTTACGGGCTTAACTGCGAAGAGGAAACAAAATTCGCTTTTGAGAAAGCGGGAGCAAAAGAAAAGGTCAGCGCGGACATCGTGCACATTAACGACCTGATAAAGAAGCCAAAAATGCTCTCGGAATACCAGATACTCGCTTTCCCGGGAGGATTTTCCTATGGTGACGATACGGGAAGCGGAAAGGCCTATGCTAATAAATTCAAGAATCATTTGTTAAAAGAACTGAAAGAATTTTTGTCCAGGGACACCCTAGCGATTGGCATTTGCAACGGATTCCAAATTATGACGAATCTAGGTATTCTGCCGGGAGCTCTTTCCCAAAATAAGGGCGGAAAATATCTGGACAGATGGGTAGACCTGAAAGTTACGGGTCGGAGCCCTTGGCTCTCGGGCATTAAAAAAATCTCGGTTCCAATAGCCCACGGGGAGGGGTGCTATGTAATAAGAAAAAAGGAATATAAAAAAATGTCCGCCAAAGGCGGATCCGCCTCTGGCGGAAAAAACAATGGAGAAATTGCCCTCACTTACACCAAGGGAGATATTTGCCGTTTTCAAAATCTTGAAAAAAACCCGAACGGGTCGGCTTATGACATTGCCGGCGTGAACGCCTATAACGGCAGAGTCCTGGGGCTGATGCCCCATCCGGAACGGGCAATGTTTGTTTATCAAAGCCCTTTGTGGTATAAAAATAAAAAGGGCGATAAATCGGAAATGGGTCCCAGTTTGCGGATTTTTAAAAACGCAATCAAATACTTTATTAAATGAGCGAAATTAAAGAAAAATGCGGAATAGTCGGTATATACGGCACCGGATTACCTATTGCCCGTTTAGCTTTTTTCGCTCTATTTGCGCTCCAACATAGAGGACAGGAAGCATCCGGCATCACTACCAACGACGGGAAAAAATTCCGTACTCACAAGGGCGCCGGGCTAGTATCCCAGGTTTACAAGGAAAAAGACATAAAAAAACTAACGGGGCACATAGTCATAGGACACAACAGGTATTCAACATCAGGTGGTGGAGCCCTTAATCATGCCCAGCCGGTTGTGAATAACAATGCGTCTTTCGCTTTGGCACACAACGGAAATTTGCCAAGCGTAAAGGCTTTGAAAAAATTCCTTGCTTTAAACAAAGCGCTGCGCAAAAACCACTCGGACTCGGAACTAATAACCGACGCCATTGATTTTTATATTAAAAAAGGCAACTCAATGGAGGCGGCGGTTATAAAAGTTTTTCCGCTCATGACCGGCGCCTTTTCCCTGGTAATGATGGACAAGCATAATTTAATCGCTCTGCGTGATGCTTGTGGAATGCGTCCGCTGGCGCTCGGAAAAATCAAAAATGGCTATGTTGTCGCTTCGGAAACCTGCGCCCTTCAAACCATCGGCGCATCTTTCAAAAGGGAAGTGAGGCCCGGGGAAATGATTGTAATAAACAAAAAGGGACTAAAAAGCGTAAAACTGGCCAAGGCCAACCCGAAACACGACATATTTGAATACGTTTATTTTTCCCGACCGGACAGTGTGCTTGCGGGTAAGCTAATTTATAATGTTAGGAAGAATTTCGGCAAGGCCCTGGCTCGCGAATGTAAATTAAAAATTGATGCGATAGTGCCGGTGCCCGATACGGCGACACCCGTCGCTTTAGGATACAGCCAGGTCTCCGGTATTCCAATTGAAATGGCTTTAGTCAAAAATCGCTACGTGCATAGAACTTTCATAGAACCGGACCAAAAATCTCGCCGACGTAGCGTGGCTCTTAAACTCATACCTCTCCCGCAGGTCTTAAAAGGCAAAAAAATAGCGCTCATTGATGACTCTATAGTTAGAGGACATACATGTAAAAGATTGGTAAAAAGACTTTTTAAGGCAGGGGCTAAAGAAGTGCATCTATTAATCTCTTCTCCGCCCATACGTTTTCCGGACTTTTATGGCATGGATACTCCAAACCAAAATGAATTGATTGCATCTTTTAAAACCGTAGAAGAAATCCGTAAATTTATGGAAGCTACATCGTTACACTATCTTTCGCTTGAGGGGCTGATAAAATCCGTCGGCCTGCCGAAGACGCATCTTTCCACTTCATGCTTTACGGGTGTTTTTCCTATTGATTTAAAAGAAAGAAAAAATGAAGTAGATTATAATGTTTCAAGAAAATAAATTAAAATTAACGGTCCTTATTTCCAATACCGGCATCGGCACCAACCTAAGGGCGATAATTGACGGAGTTGCTAAAGGCAAGATAAAAGCAGAGATTGTGGCGGTGATTTCCGATACGACCGAAGCGCTTGGGCTGGAACACGCCAGAAAACATAATTTGGAAATTGAAATATGCGAAAAAAAAGAGAATTTGTTGCCGCTTTTACAAAAATTAAATCCGGATTATGTGTGTTTAGCCGGCTGGAAGCAAATTATTCTGGATGAAGTTATCTTGACATATCCCAATAAAATTTTAAACCTGCATCCGGGACTGGTTCCGAACACCACAGACGGAAGCGTTGAAAATCCTGATGAAACAGAAGGACTTTGGAATAAGGGCATGTTGACCGATAAAGCGATTCAAAACTTTTTAAATAAAAAAAACACTTTTGCTGGCTCTTCTATCCATTTTCTCACTTTAAATTTTGATTTTGGGCCGGTTTTAGGAAGAACTTTTGAAAAAATTAAAGTCAGTGATACAATTGCATCGTTGTATGGAAGGTTGAAGAAAAAAGAAAATCAATTATATGTGGAAGTTTTAGAAAAACTGACTAATACTTAAAACTCTGCAATCGCCGAAATTTAAGTAAAATATTTATGCAGAAACAAAGAATTTTAATTATCGGAAGTGGAGGCAGAGAACACGCGATAGGATGGAAAATAAAGCAGTCTATTCGCGCTGAGCAGATATTTTTCGCGCCCGGAAATGGGGGTACAGGTAGAATCGGCATAAATATACCAATTAAAGCAACAGACATCCCCGCGCTACTTGATTTCGCAAAAAAAGAAAATATCACCTTGACACTAGCTCTGCCGGATGACCCGCTTGCGCTTGGAATAGTGAACGAATTTCAAAAAAAAGGCCTGCGCATTTGGGGCCCCACTAAGGAGGCGGCGCAGATTGAATGGTCAAAAACATTCTCCAAAGATTTCATGCGCAGGCACAATCTGCCTACCGCCAAATTTATGACCTTTTCTGACTACAAAATGGCTAAAAAATATATTACCGACCAAATATTTCCGATTGTCATTAAAGCGGACGGTCTGGCGCTCGGAAAAGGAGTAATCATCTGCGAAACGCGCGAGCAGGCATATGAAGCCCTGGAAAATATATTCATAAAGAAAATATTCGGGGAAGCGGGCAATGAAATAGTGGTGGAAAAATTTTTGGCCGGCCCGGAAATATCAATTCATGCTTTTTCTGACGGAAAAAATTATAAAATATTCCCGCCGTCGCAGGATCATAAAAAAATAGGCGAAGAAGACATCGGTCCCAATACCGGAGGAATGGGCACTATTGCGCCTCTTCCTTTTGTTTCCAATAATCTTTTCAAGGAAATCGAAAAAAACATTGTGGCACCGACTTTATCCGCGATGAATTCTGATGGATATCCCTTTGTCGGTGTTATTTATCCCGGACTGGTCTTGCACAAAGACGGTCTGAAAATTTTGGAATACAACGCGCGCTTCGGCGACCCGGAGACGCAAACCTACATGCGGCTTCTTGATACCGATATACTGGATATTTTTGACGCCTGCCTGGACGGAAAATTGAATGAAATAGAAATCATATGGAGAAACGCTTATGCCTGCACAATAATTCTCGCTTCGGGAGGCTACCCGGGAAATTACGAAAAAGGAAAAGTAGTTTCCGGCATCGACGACGCAGAAAGGGAGCTCGACATAATTGTATTTCATGCCGGCACGGCCGCGAAAGATGACAAATTTGTTACAAATGGAGGAAGAGTGCTCGGAGTTTCCGCCATCGGCATTACTTTGGAAGAAACTCTCGCTAAAGCATATAAAGCCATAGAAAAAATTTCGTTTGAAGGTATGCAATACCGCAAAGACATCGGGAAATCCGCCCTTTTACTTTCAAAATAAAGAGTACTTTGATGCGATGTCATTCAGATGTTGTCTGTAAGAATACTTACAGACACATCTTCGCTAATCGCAAAAAAAATGCTAAAATATGCCTATGAAAAATAACCCAAAAGTGGGCATAATTATGGGCTCGGACTCGGATTTGGAGGTAATGGCGGAAGCGGCAAAAATCCTTGAAGAATTCGGCGTAGGATACGAAATTACGGTGGGCTCCGCTCACCGTAGCCCCGAATTGATACACAAATACATAACAACTATACAAAAACAGGGAATCAAAATTATTATCGCGGGTGCTGGAGGCGCGGCGCATCTGGCTGGAGTAGCGGCTTCTTTAGCCACCTTGCCGGTCATAGGCATTCCAATCAAAGCCAAAACCCTGGATGGCTTGGATTCGCTCCTTTCTACTGTCAATATGCCTCCGGGCGTGCCGGTGGCAACCGTCGGCATAAACGCCGGAAAAAACGCCGGACTGCTGGCCGTGCAGATGCTGGCCATATCGGACAAAGGCCTGGAAAATAAGCTGGCTGCTTATAAAAATAAATTAGCCAAGGATACGCAAGCCAAAGGGGAAAAACTCCTGAAAATCGGGTATAAAAAATATCTGGGAAAATAAATGCAAAAATTATCATACAAAAACTCAGGGGTAAACATTGACGTTGCTAATAATACAAAAAGCGGCATAGCAAAAGTTTTGGATGGGCAAAACAAGAATGTGCTTAATAGAGTTGGGGCCTTTGCGACATTATATGACGGCACTTTTCCGGGGTATAAAAACCCTATTTTGGTTTTTAAAACAGAGGAGCCGGGAACCAAACAAAAATTGGCTATAGAAAATAACAGCCTGGAAACGATCGCCTATGATTTAATCGGCCATTTGATAAATGACACGGTTGTCATGGGAGCCAAACCGCTTTCCGTGCAGGATTGCATTGTTTGCGGAAAAATGGAAAAGAAAGTAATTTTAAAAATAGTTTCTTCTTTAGCGAAGGCCTGTAAAGAAAACGGCTGTCTGCTGACCGGAGGAGAAACATCCGAACAACCCGGAGTGGTTCCAAAAGGGATTTATATTCTTACAGCAAGCATTACTGGAGTAGTTGAAAAAGATTCAATCATTGACGGCTCAAAAATAAAAGAAGGGGATACGGTACTTGCTTTGGCTTCAAATGGCTTGCACACTAATGGCATTTCTTTAGTCAGGAAAATCATGGAACAAAACCCAAAAATCCTCAAAGAAAAAATAGGCGGGAAGTCATTTATTGAAAATGTTTTAACGCCGCATAGATGCTATTATAACAGCTTGAAGGGCCTATTCAGAAATAAAGAATTAGTCGGCTTAGCACACATCACGGGTGGCGGCATTAAAGAAAATCTTAATCGGATCTTGCCCAAAAATCTAGATGCAGTCATTGATGTAAACAAAATAAGGATTTTAAAGATATTTAAAACTTTGAAAAAATTTGGTAAACTGGAAGACGAGGAGATGTTCCGGGCATTCAATATGGGAGTGGGCATAGCCGCCGTAGTTAAGAAAAACTTTGCTGGTAAAGCAAAAAAACATCTAAGGAAATTTGGGATAGATACTTATGAAATTGGTAAAATTATTAAAGGTAAGGGCAAAGTAATTTTAAAATAAAATGAATATTTTAGAAAAAACGGATTTCAAGAACTTGGGGGAGAAATACACGGGGAAGGTAAGGGACGTTTACACCCAGAAAAACAAAGTTATTTTAATCTCCACCGACCGGTATTCCGCCTTTGACCGCAACCTGGCGCTGATACCCTGTAAAGGCCAAGTGTTGACACAAGTCAGTAAATTTTGGTTTGAGAACACAAAAGACATAGTCCAAAATCATGTGATAGATTTTCCCGACCCGAACGTAGTAGTGGGTAAAAAATGTGAAGTTCTGCCGATAGAAGTTGTACCCCGAGCATATATTACCGGAGTAACCGGAACTTCTTTATGGACTTTATACCAGAAGGGTCAGAGAGATTTCGGAGATTTTACCCTGCCTGATGGCATGCATAAAAATCAAAAACCGGACAAAGTCGTGCTGACACCCACCACCAAGCGCGAGGAGCACGACCGGCCGCTCTCGGGCAAAGAGATAGTCGAAGGCGGCTACATGACCAAAGAGCAGTGGGAAAAAGTTGCGGACATTTCACTCAAACTATTCAAGCGCGGACAGGAAATCGCTTTGCAAAAAGGCTTGATTCTGGTGGACTGCAAGTACGAATTCGGTTTGGATGAAAACGGGGAACTAACTCTGGTTGACGAAATTCATACTCCCGATTCTTCGCGCTACTGGCAGGCAAATTCATACGAGGAACGGATTAATCAGGGACTGGAACCGGAAAACTTTGACAAGGAATTTCTGCGCCTATGGTTCAAAGAGCACTGCGACCCCTATAAGGACAAAGTGTTGCCGCCGGCCCCGCCGGAAATGATTGCGGAATTATCAAGGCGCTATGTGCAAATCTGCGAGCAAATTACCGGGATTCCTTTCACCGTTGAAACGGGAGATATCGGAAAAAGGATAGAAAATAATCTTAAAAAATATCAAATATAATATGCCTTTGAACTCAATTTCCCCAATAGACGGAAGATATGAAAAGTATACCAAGGATTTGGCTCCGTATTTCAGTGAAGCCGCCTCCATGAAGTATAAAGTCCTGATGGAATGCGAGTATCTGATAGCGTTGTCGGAAACGGCCGGTATCGGAATGCGGAAGTTGAATACCCGAGAAAAAGCTTCAATAAGAAATTTGTATGCAAAATTTTCGCTTGAAGACGCGGAGACGATTAGTAATATTGAATTGAAGGGGTATAAAGGCATAAAAGCCACCAATCACGATTTCAAGGCGATTGAATATTTCATCAAGGATAAAATGGCGAAAACCGGCCTGAAGGATGTGCTGGAATTCGCGCATTTCGGCCTGACCAGCGAAGATGCCAGCAATATTGCCTACGCGTTGATGTTGTCGGATGCTTTGGAATATGTACTTATCCCTGAAATCAAAAAAATAGTGGAAGAATTGGACACTCTTGCGAAAAAATATAAAAATTTGCCGATGCTGGCCAGGACCCATGGACAACCTGCTTCTCCGACCACTTTCGGCAAGGAAATGAAGGTTTTTGTTGCCAGAATTGAAAAAAGAATTGAGGGTCTTGAGAGTATAAAAATAGAAGTAAAGTTAAATGGAGCCACCGGTAACTATAATGCTCTTTATGTTGCATATCCCAAAATTGACTGGACGAAGTTTAGCCAAAAATTTATTGAAGGTTTTAATAAAAATCGTTCTCAAAAATTAAAAACAAACTTGATTACTACTCAGATAGAATGTCATGACAGTTATGTGGCTATCTTTGATACTTTAAGACAAATCAATACGATTCTCTTGGGTTTCAATCAAGACATGTGGAGGTATGTTTCTGATGGCTGGGTTAGCCAAAGGCCGGTGGAAGGGGAGGTGGGTTCATCCACCATGCCGCATAAAATTAATCCTTGGTTTCTGGAAAACAGCGAAGGCAATTTGGGAATGGCCAACGCCATGTTTGAATTTTTCGCGCGAAAGCTTCCCGTTTCCCGCCTGCAGAGGGACTTATCGGATTCCACCGTTTTACGCAATATTGGAACGGCCTTTGGTCACAGCTTGATTGGCTTCAAATACTTAAATAATCAGCTTGGCAGAGTTATTGTAAATAAGGAAAAAACGCTGGAGGACCTTAAAAACCATCCGGAAGTAATTACCGAGGCCATCCAGACAATCCTGCGGCGGGAAGGGGTAGCTATGCCCTATGAAAAGTTAAAAGAACTGACTCGCGGTAAAAAAGTCACTCTTCAGGATATCCGTAAATTTATCAATGACCTGAAAGTCAGCGAAAAAGTAAAAAAGGAGCTCTTAAAGATTACTCCGGAAAATTATACCGGCCTGGCTTCCAAACTTGCTTCCAAATAAAAACTTATAACTCCGCTATCGCAGAAATATAAGTAAGTAATAAAATGAAAGGGGAAAGCGAAAATAGAATACATTCAGTAGACTCAGTATCTACGACGTGCCAGAACTGCAAGGGTTCATTCACGATTGAGCCGGACGATTTCGGATTCTATGAAAAGATCAAGGTTCCGCCGCCAACTTTTTGTTTTGATTGCCGGCTACAAAGAAAACTAACTTTCGTCAACGAACGGGCGCTTTTTAAAAGAAAATGCGATAATTGCGGCAAAGACACCATAACAATGTATTCACCCAGAAACCCTTTTAGAGTTTTCTGCACTAGTTGTTACAATGATAGGAGAAACTGCCTGGAATACGGGATAGATTTAGATTTCTCAAAACATTTTCTCGCGCAATTTTATGAGCTTTTTAAAAAGGTCCCGCGGCTTCATTTGATGCACAAAAACAACAACGGCGAAGGGTGCGAGTATGCTAACCATATTTACCGCAGTCGTAGAGTTTATCTATCTTATACGATAGTAAAATCCGAAGACATTTATTACTCCAAACAAGGCCTAGAGGGAAATAAAATTTGCTTAGATAGCTTTAATATGAAACATAGCGAGAGGGGTTATGAATTGGTCTATGTTTCAAGGGCCTATAATTCAAGATTTCTAATCCATTCTAGCCGTTGCATTGATAGTCAGTATCTTTTGCATTGCGGTGATTGTAATAATTGCTTCATGTCTCATAATCTCCGACATAAAAGCTATGTTTTTAGAAATCAACAATTGACTAGAGAAGAGTATTTCAAGGAGATGAAAAAAATTAAACTTGATTCCTATACCGAACAAGAAAAGTTAAAAAAAGAATTTTCTGAATTACCTAGAATGACAGGCCCAGCCCAAGTCAAGGCGGTTGTAAATGTAACCGGCGACTTTATTGGTCATTCAAAAAACGCTAAATACTGTTTTAGCAATGTTGATACAGAAAATTCTAAATATATTGTTTTTGGTGTAAATACTATTCGAGATTGTTATGATCTAATGTTTGCTGGCCGGAGTGAACTTTGTTACGAATGTGCTGGTAGCGGCGCTCAAAATAATAATGTTTCTTTCTCTCTTGATATAGGAGCAAATCATGAGATTAATTATTGTATTTCTACTAACAATTGCGGATACTGTTTTGGTTGTGTCGGTATAACCAATCAAAATTATTGCATTCTCAATAAACAGTACACCAAAGAAGAATACGAAAAGCTGGTGCCGAAAATTATTAAGCACATGAATCAAATGCCCTATGTGAGCAAAATAGGGAGGGTGTATAAATACGGCGAATTTTTTCCAGAAGAATTCTCACCTTTCGCTTATAATGAAAGTTTGGCCTACGAAGAATTTTCAATGACGAAAGAAGAAGTTTTAAAAGAGGGCTACGAGTGGCGGGACTTGGAGGAGAAGCAGTATAAAACCACTATTGATAATAGAGATTTACCTGATAGTGTTAATGATGTCAAGGACAGTATTCTTGAAGAAGTAATTGCTTGTCCCAATCAGGGTCAGACCGAGACCAAGTGCACCTACGGCTTTAGAATTGTGCCAGATGAACTTAGATTTTATCGTTTAATGAAGATACCACTGCCTAGACTTTGTCCAAACTGCCGCTATTATGAACGTCGTAAGTGGCTTAACCCGTGGAAACTCTGGCATCGGCAATGTATGTGCAGTAAAAAGAATCACTTTCACGGAGTGGAAAAGTGTGAGGTGGAATTTGAGACGTCATACGCCCCGGAGAGGCCGGAAATTGTTTACTGCGAAAAATGCTACCAGGCGGAGATGTATTAACATAACACAATTTCGCGATCGCGAAATTGTGTTAAAAAATTACATCTACGTTAAAGTGTAGATACAAAAAACTGAAATAACGCTATGGTAGCGGCCGCTACTATTGTATTATTATGTGTTTTTTTATTTCAACTATAATCTGCTATAATTGTTCTATGAACTTTAAGAAAATCGGAATTGTCTTATTTTTGATACTTTTTTTGTTTCCAATAAATAGAATATTAGCCCAAACGACGAATGCTGGCTTTGTGCCAGCTAATATCTGGTATTCGCAGGACCCGTTTGAAGAAGGGGATAAGGTAAAAATATATACGGTAATTTTCAACCCCGATTCCAGGCAATTATCGGGAAGCGTGATTTTTTTTGATAACAGCGTTTTTTTGGGCAAAAAGGACTTTACGGCCGAAACGAAAAGCGTCAAGGATGTATATCTGGACTGGACGGCCACCGTCGGAGAGCATAGTATTTTCGGCAAAATTGAAAATGCTAAATTCTTGGTCTCCCTGGGAAAATATGAGGAAGTTTATCTGGCGGAAAACGAAACGAGCAAAAGTTTGCGTACGGTAAGCAAAAAAATAATCACGGTAGCCGACACGACTGACCCAAGCGCAATTACAAATCCAATATTGAATATTGTAAATGCTGTCAGTTTCGAGCCGATTAAAAATATTGGGAAAATAATAGGAGATAACACGCCGGAGTTTATAGCCCAACCCACAATTTCAACCGCCAATATGGTTGAAGAGTTGCGCATTAATGCAGGCATCGTCCTAGAAACCAAAAGAAAAGAAGTCAAAGAAAACATCCGGGCGCTGGATCCAAGCACGGAAGAAGCAGCTCCGGGGTCAAATTCTCCCGAGGCAGAGCCGAGTAAATTCTTAAAACCTTTTAAATATGCGGAGCTTTTTGCCTTGGCCCTGTTTTCGACCACTTTTAATAATAAACTCATTTTCTATACGGTCCTCATTTTGATTATTTTCTTTTTGTTGCGTTATATAATGAAGCGTGTAAGATAAAGTTATGATGTTTAGAATTTTGGCTTCTGTTTTGTTATTATTTTCAATACTTTTTATGCCTTTTTGGGTGTCGGTTATCTTAGCGCTCGGAGCAATGATTTATTTTAACGTTTTTTGGGAAGCGATTTTTTTATTTCTTTTGTCGGATTTGCTCTATGGAGTAAAAGGGGGGAAATTTTTTAGTATAATTTTTCTTTCCTTTGTCGTGTCAGCCGTCGTTTTGGTTTTGCTAGAATTTACAAAAAGAAAACTGAAGTTCTACAAATAAATGATTATTAGAATAATTAAAAAAAATAAAACAAAAAACGGGAGTTTTTTCGTGGAACCGGACGAGATTTTTCTGGACTCCAAAAATCTGCAAAACTTTAACCGTCAACAGTTTGAAGGACGAATAGAAAGGCCGATTTCCAAAAAAACAATTTATTTTCTTGGTTTCTTGTTTTTGTTTTTTATTGGAATTTTTGGAATCCGCCTGGTCTATCTTCAAATCCAAAAAGGCGAGACATATTTTGCACGAAGCCAAAATAATTTTTTGGAAAAAGCGATTATTTTTACCAACAGGGGAATAATTTATGACCGTAACAAGATAGAGTTGGCCTGGAATAAACCTGCCCGCGATGCTACACAAACCGTAGCAGATGAAAAGACGGAAGAAAAAACAGACGAGACGACAATTCCAATACGCGCATATTTATCGTCCGGATTTTCGCATTTATTGGGTTATATCAGCTATCCGACCCGAGACAAAGGAGGTAATTATTGGCAAAGTGAATTTATAGGCATAAATGGACTGGAAAAAGAATATAACGAAAAACTTAAAGGAGAAAATGGGTCAAAAATAATAGAAACGGATGCGTTGGGAAAAATATATTCGGAAAATATTGTGAATGCTCCCAAACAGGGGACTGACTTAATAACAACTATTGACGTGCGAATACAAAAAGAACTTTTTGATTTTATAAAAAATTTATCGGAAAATAATTCTTTTGTAGGCGGAGGAGGTGTGCTTCTTGATGTTCGAAATGGAGAAGTGATAGCTTCTACCAATTTTCCGGAATATAATTCCGAAATTTTATCTCTGGGAAAAGATAGTGAGAAAATTAACGGCTATATAAATGATAAAAGAAAATTTTTCCTGGATAGAGTTGTTTCGGGGCTCTATACTCCGGGTTCAATTGTTAAGCCATTTTTTGCCTTGGGCGCTTTGACGGAAGGTGTGATCGACCCGTATAAAAAAATTCTTTCAATCGGCTCTATTTCAATCCCGAATCCTTATTTTCCGGATCAAAAAACCATTTTTAAAGATTGGAAAATTCACGGTTGGACCGATATGGCGCAAGCGCTGGCTGTCTCTTCAGATGTATATTTTTATTCAATCGGAGGGGGATATGAAGAACAAAATGGACTTGGTATCGTAAAATTGGAAAAATACGTCAGGCTTTTTGGTATTGGAGAGAAAACCGAAATTGACCTGCCAAATGAAACACGAGGTGTAATTCCAAGTCCGGAATGGAAGATAAAAAACTTTCCGGACGATCCATGGCGCATCGGGAACACTTACCATACCGCTATCGGACAGTATGGATTTCAAGTCACTCCGATGGAAATGGTGCGCGCAATAGGAGCTATCGCAAATAACGGCAAATTACTGACTCCGCATTTAATATTGGGTGATGTTGAAAAAGAAAATAAAGTTTCTATGATAGATATAGAGAAAGAATATTTTGATGTGGTGCATAAAGGAATGAGACAAGCCGTGACTTACGGTACGGCTGTGGCGCTTGATGTGCCATATGTGCAAGTTGCTGCTAAAACCGGTACGGCCCAACTGGGTGTCGCAAAAAATAAAGTAAACTCATGGGTAATTGGTTTCTTTCCATACGAAAATCCCAAATATGCATTTGTGGTAATGATGGAATCCGGTCCCGCCTCGGGTAATGTCGGCGCAACTTCCGTTATGCGAGCGCTTCTGGATTGGATGTCCATCAACACACCGGAATATTTTGAATAAGCGTATTTGTTGCGTTTTATCCGTTTTTGGAATACAATATGTGTATGCGTAAAGCAAGAATACTTTTGATTTTGGGAATTTGGATTGCAGTATTGCCATATTTGGGTTTTCCGTATTCATGGAAAGATGTTCTGTTTACTCTTTCCGGATTGGGGCTCATTTGGTTTAGTTATATGTTATATAGAGGACACAAAAAGGAAGAAGGTCAGGGAGAAACCTTCGATAATTTTAAAGAAAATGGCGCTTTTGGCAACAACGAAAACAAAAATGACGTGGCGACGGGAGAATCGCAAGAACACATAAAATAAAAAATCTAAAAATATGGAACATTTTTCTAAAACAAAGTATGTTGCGGCTACTGTTTTGTTTATAGCTTTATTTTTTATTTTCGGCGTCTATGTCGGAGACCAAAATCGCCCGGCAATAGATAAAGTTCTTGGTATTTCCGGCAAAGAAACGGCTGTTGAGACCCAAACGGATTTTTCCCCGTTTTGGAAAGTTTGGAATACCATTAATGAAAAACACCCAACCGCGAGCAAAACAACCGATCAAGACAGGGTTTATGGGGCAATTTCAGGGTTGGTAGGCTCGCTAAACGACCCATATAGCGTGTTTTTAACCCCAGAAGAGGCAAAATCATTTGGAGACGAAATAGCCGGCAACTTTGACGGAATTGGCATGGAAATCGGCATAAAAAATAAAGTGCTCACCGTCATCGCTCCGCTTAAAGACACTCCCGCCTATAGGGCCGACATTAAATCCGGTGATAAAATTATTAGAATTGATAAAACAGACACAATAGATTTAAGCGTTGAAGAGGCAATTAAGTTAATTCGGGGACCAAAAGGAACAGTTGTTACTCTTACCATTCTCCGCGAAGGAACAGAGCAACCAAAAGAAATAAAAATTACCAGAGACACTATAAATATACCGACTTTAGACACAGAGTTGAGAGAAGACGGTATTTTTGTAATCAAACTTTATAGTTTTTCCGCCAATTCCGCCGGTCTTTTCCGTAATGCGATAGAACAATTTGCAGAGGCAAAAACAGACAAACTTCTCCTTGATTTGCGGGGCAACCCGGGCGGATATCTGGAAGCATCCGTAAACATGGCCAGTTGGTTTCTGGAAGGAGGGAAAGTCGTTGTGACCGAGGACTACGGTAACGGCAGGAAGGCGCACGTTTACCGAAGCAAAGGCTATGATATATTCAATGACAAATTAAAATTCGTAGTTCTGATAGACGGCGGCTCCGCTTCGGCTTCGGAGATACTAGCTGGTGCCCTGCAGGACCACAGACGCGCTAAACTGGTGGGGGAGAACAGCTTCGGCAAAGGTTCCGTCCAGCAAGTGGTGGATATAACTTCGGATACTATCCTTAAAATCACTGTCGCTAAATGGCTGACTCCGAACGGAATTTCCATTTCGGAAAAAGGCCTGACTCCGGACTACTTCGTTGAAATAACGGAAAAAGACATCAAGGCGAAAAGAGATCCGCAAATGGATAAAGCGGTGGAGTTATTATTAAAATAGGTCCATAAGTCAGACATATAGGGATTCCCACATGTCTGACTTATGGGAAATAAAGATGAAAGTAATATTTTTACAAGACGTAGTACGGGTAGGAAAGAGGCACGACATAAAGGAAGTCAACGACGGCTACGCTATGAATTTTTTGATTCCAAGAAAATTAGCCGAACTTGCCACCCCGAGAGCGACCGCCGAACTGGAAAAGAGAATGAAAAATATAACTATTGAAAAAGAAGTGCAGGAAGACCTTTTGATGAAAAATCTGGAAGAAATAAAAGGTAAAATTGTTCATATTCAGGCCAAAACGGACGAAAAAGGGCATCTGTTTTCTAAAATTCACGACAAAGACATCGTAGAAGCGATGAAAAACGAACATCATGCTGATATTAGTAAAGAATTTATCGTTCTAGAAAAGCCAATTAAAGAAATAGGGGAGTTCGATATCCCGATTGAAATACCTGCCCCGTCCGTGGCGGGGAAGGGCAAAAAATCATCATTCAAGCTTATCATTGAGAAAGAATAGACGATGAATAAAAAATCCCCATTCGGGGATTTTTTATTCATATTATGTTTACTGTTTTTTTGACTATAATTCTGCCATGGAAGGAGGTCTTGCGCTTGGAACCGAATTTGACGGTGCCATCTTTTAGGGAAAAAAGGGTATGGTCCCGGCCGGTTGATACGTTATTACCCGCCATAATGGGCGTTCCGCGCTGGCGGACGATAATAGACCCGGACTGGGCCTTTTGGCCGTCGGCCAGCTTAATACCGAGGTATTTTGGGTTTGAGTCCCTTAAGTTTTTGGCGGTACCGCCGGCTTTTCTATGTGCCATATTGTTTTTATGTTAAAATAAAATGCAATAGATGAGTAATCTATTACTTAATAAGTATATATCGATATATGCAAAAAATCAAGCGATTTTGGGAAAGCGAGAAGGGGAAGGATATTCTGATAGTTATTATCGTGATTTTAGTAGGCCTGGGATCGTTTGAACTGGGTCGGCTATCCAAAGAAAGCGCCCAGGGAGGCCTAAAAATAGAGTATCCGGGCCTAAATGGGGCTCAAGAGGCCAATGTGATTTCGACGGCCGCACCCGCAGAAAGATTCGGAAAAAATTTCTTCGCTTCAAATCGGGGAACTAAATATTACTCAATCGGCTGTTCCGGCGGCAAAACCATCAAAGAAGAAAATAGGGTTTGGTTTTGGACAGGGGAGGAAGCCGAAGAGGCCGGATATGCGCTTTCCGCCTCGTGTCAGTAATCTATATCCACGTCGCACAATATATGTTTGCGGCCACCTTTAGTGTATCTCAAACATTACGTAGATTGTACGTACGTTAAAACGTCGTACAATCTACTTCAATAATTCATTATTTATTCACAATATGCTGCTCTGCGGCCTATGTGTGCCTCCTTAATTCACTGCGGAAGTTTCAGAGCGTCGCCCGCTTTATCAAAATCCGTAGGTTGGCCGTCGCGGATGCGCTCCATGTTGGAAATGAATCCTTTCCAAAAAATATCTATCCAAACATCATTCCAGAGATATGAGACCGGCTCGGCCAAATAGGCCGTCCATAAGCTTTTAGTGCCTCCGGCGACATAATTTATGTTTTCCTGCCCTGTGGGGCTCTCCACGACGGCTTTGATGCTGATATTGAAATAGCTAAGCACTAAAATGATTATAACGGCTAAGACCAGAACTCCAATGATGCTTATCCCCTTTTGGTTGTTGTCCAATTTTTTCATTTGATTTTAAAAAATCACCTACTGGGTCGGGTTATTTTTATTGAAAAACTCCGCTAAAAAATGACACAAACCAATTCCAAACTCCGGAAACGGTTACTCCCAAGAATTTCATTATGAGTAAAGCAATGATAATGAAAATAATTATTTGCAAAAATCCTTTTTCTTTGTTTTTCATTTTATTTATCATATGTATATTTTACCACAAATTACCAAATCAGGGCAATATTATCTTAGCGGAGTGAATAAAGAGGCAAGTAAAGCATTGGATCAAGATGTGCATTGATTGCTGACACTCTAGGTTGAACTAAAGTTTTACCGGGATAAGCCCTACTCTCAAAAGAATCCACCTGGACCCCGCTCGATACATACAGCGAAACGTGCAAATGAGGCCCCGTAGAAGAGCCGGTATTGCCACTGTAGCCCACCACCTCTCCTCTTCCGACTTTTTGTCCTTCTCTCACGCTAATTAGCGAAAGATGCCCGTAAGCGCTGGAAAGGCCGTTATTGTATTCTATAAATATCCACTTGCCGAAAGACGCGCCGGGACAACATATATCCGTATCCCCTATTCCTCTGACCGTACCCTCCGCCATAGCTTTTACCGGAGTTCCAACCGCCGCGCGAAAATCAGTACCACGATGAAATCCTCCCCACCTAGGAGCATAAGGCGAAGTAACATAGATACTATCAAGAGGCCAACTCAATAATCGACCTTTTGGTATTTGTGAAGGGTCTAGAATAAGTTGAAGCTGGGCTTCGTAATCCTGCAATTCTTTTTCAAAAGCGTCCCTTTGGGCGATCCGGTCTTTTAATAATTTTTGGTAATTGGCTTCGTTATTTTTTGTCTGCGTTAAAAGCTTATTCTTTTCATTTGTGTTTTGCACGACTATCTTCTGTTGGTCTGAAAGCTGGGACTTGAGCTTGGTTAGTTCGTTTTTTGCGTCAATGGTCACCTTTCTGGTATCTTCCAACGCGCCCTTCATTTGTTTCAACTCAACTATATCTGCCCTGATTCTCTCGCGCACCGCAATCATACTATCTATATCATTCCAAATAACAGAAAAATCATTGTCGGATAATATGGTTTCCACAATGCCTGCCTGTTCAAATTCATTGATGTTTTTAATTCCAAGTTTAATGGAATCTATATTGTTTCCTATGGAATTTTCTTTACTGTTTATATCCGAACTCAGGCTTTGTATTTTGAGATTGGTTTTATCTATTTTGTTTTGCGTTATGGAAATATCCGCATTTAATTTTTTTTTGGTTATATCCAGTTCTTTCAAAGATTTACTTAAAGAACTTTTTTGTTGTTCTAGACCGTTAAGTTGCGTTTGGTAAGCGGCAATTTCCTGCTCCAACTTCCGGATGTCAGAATCTTTTTCCGATATTTTATTCCGTATCTCGGTGGCCGTCTGCGCATGGGAAAAAACAACGGGCACCGCCAAAAGAACTGCCAGTAAAACAACAATATTAAACAGCTTTTTGTAGTCGGGATATGGTTTCATTTTTTCCTAAAATCTCAGCGATAATAAAAGGGTCCGGGGATTTATCAAGACCCGATAACGCGAAACGGAGAGGGTGTAACAGTCCTCCCCTGCTCTCCAGTTTGTCCGCAAGAACCATTAACGCTGTTTTAATTTTCTCCTGTTTGAAATCTTTCTCATCCAAAACTTGGAGAATATCTATCGCTTGTTTTAAATTCTCCGATATTTTTTGAGGTGAAGCATTTTTAAAAATCAGTTTTTCTTTTCCGTATTTCGGCTGCTTGAAAAAGAAATCTAGCTCTCCTTTCCCAGTCATGTCTTTAACATCTCCCCACTTGGAAATTCTTTCCAAAATTACCGGAACCAGTTTGGAGTTTTGCATTTCTTTCGGTAAATATTCTAAAATATTTTTTTCTACCTCTTTCGGCGGGAGCAGTTTGATATGTTCCTTGTTCATCCAATCCAATTTCTCGTCATTCCACTGCGCGCCGGAGCGTTGGATTTTGGCAAGGTCAAAAACTTTAATCAGTTCCCCGCGGGTGTATATTTCTTTTTCCCCGCCCGGGTTAAAGCCGAGAAATGCCAAATAATTTATCATTGTGTCCGGCAAATATCCTTCCTTCTTGTATTCCAAAATATCTTTCGCGCCGTCTCGCTTGCTTAATTTCTTTTTCCCGTCGGCCGCCATAATCGGAGGCGTGGTGACGAAAAAAGGCGGCAGAACACCGAATGCTTCGTATAAAGACAGGAATTTCGGAGTAGAAGCGATGAATTCCTGCCCCCGCACCACATGGGTCACTTTCATTTCTATGTCGTCCACCACATGCGCGAAATTATAGGTCGGGTAGCCGTCGCTTTTTATTAAAATAAAATCTTCCAGCGCTTCCTCGCCGGCGGAAAGCTCTCCCCAGACAATATCGTTCCAGACCGTGCGCTTGAGTTCCGCTATTTTGAACCGAAGCGGCCGAGTCCCGTCCCAGGCGGGAGGATTCTCCGGCCGGTGTTTCCGGTATAAAAACGGCTTTTTTTCTTCCTCCGCTTTTTTCCGGAATTCCTCAATCTCATTCTCCGCGTAAGGATCCGCGTAAGCCAGGCCTTTTTGAATGAGCGTCTCCGCGTATTTTTTATATAGTTCTAGGCGCTCCGACTGGACATAGGGCGCGTGGGGCCCTCCGATGTCCGGACCCTGGTCCCAATCCAAACCAAGCCATTTGAGCGATTCCTGGATGTGTAGAATTGAGCCCTCCACTTCCCTCTCCTTGTCCGTGTCCTCAATCCGCAGGACAAATTGGCCGTTATTTTTCCTGGCGAAAAGCCACGCATAGAGCGCGGTCCTGACCCCGCCCACATGCATAAACCCTGTCGGCGAAGGCGCAAATCTGGTTACGACTTTTTTATCGGGCATAGTGCCATTTTAGCACTTATTTCCTTATTTTGAAAATTAAAAATTATTTCTCGTGGCTCAAGGCCATATCCACCAACTCTTGGGCGATTTTCTCGGCTGCGCCGCTCTTGCTAAAAGCCTTGGCATTTTGCGACATTTTTTCATAGTCCGTTTTGTTTTCCGTTATTCTTTCAATTTCCGAACTAAGAATATTGGCGGTCATGTTCATTTCTTCCACGACGCTGCAGGCGCCCGCCCGCGCGTAATTGAAAGCATTTTTTCTGGAATGGTCGGCATTTGAATTGGTAAAAGGAACCAAAATTGACGGCACTCCCCAGCCGGCTATCTCAAACAAAGTTGAACCGGCGCGGGAAACAATGACGGTCGCCGCCCCGGCCGCCATTTTCATTTGTAACGAATTTAAATAAGCAACGGGTCGATATCTTGGCTTATATTTATCAACAGTAAGCGCAACCTCGGCTTGTCCGGAAACAACTCTAAAGTTTTTTATGCCGGTTTGATGAATGATTTGGTAATTTTTCGTCAACCTCGGCAACGCGTCAAGAACGGTATTGTTTATCAATTCCGCGCCTTGAGAGCCCCCTAAAATTAAAATTACAGGCACTTTCGGTTCCATTTTAAAATACTCCAGCGCTTCTTCGCGTGTTGCCTTATGTTCTATTTCAGCCATTATTGGTTGACCCGTCCAGGCAACAACTTTTTTTGGAAAGTAAGCAGCCGCCTCGGGAAAAGAAACAGCGACTTTTTTGGCAAAATGTCCGGCCCATTTATTCACCCGCCCGGGAACGGAATCAGATTCGTGAATTATCACGGGAATGCGCAAAATCCTGGCGGCAAAAATCGTGGGAAACGACGCATATCCCCCTTTACCGAAAACGACATCGGGGTAAATTGAAAACAATTTAAAAATTGCGTTAATAACGCCAAAAAAAACTTTCAAGCCATCGGAAAAATTTTTAAATGAAAAATAGGTGCGCATTTTCCCGGTTTTTATTTTTTCAAAATGAAGCCCGTTTTCAATAAGTATTTCTTTGTCGTAAGGATCGTCGGAAATATAGAAGAGTTTGGCTCCGATGATATGTTCTTTGTCTATTGTCTGATTCACTTTCTGAGCAACGGCGATAAGCGGGTAAAAATGTCCGCCTGTTCCGCCGCCCGTAAAAACTATTTTCATATATGTTTTTGGAATTTAGATATGTTAAGCACTATGCCCACGGCCATCAGATATACCATAAGCGAGGTTCCCCCTTGGCTCATAAACACCAGCGGAACACCTGTTAACGGAAAAACTCCGGTAACGGAGGCAATATGCATAAATGATTGCGCCGTAATGAGTATAACAATTCCATAGACTAAAAGTCCACTAAAATTATCGGGAGTCCGACCGGCAATCCGAAATCCGCGCAGAATAAAAAGAATATAAAGAAAGATGGTAACAAAGGCACCCGCGAAACCCAATTCCTCTCCTAAAACAGCAAAAATGGAGTCGCCTTGCGGTTCCGGAAGATAACTGAATTTCTGAACGCTTTGTCCGAACCCCCGACCAAAGACCCCGCCGGAACCGAGCGTAATAAGTGATTGTTGAATTTGATAAGAAGCCCCCTGCGCGTCTTGGGATGGATTAATAAAAGTTTCCACCCGTTTTTGAAGATAAGGCGTAGAATAAACCAGAGCTCCGAGTAAAATTGCCAGCCCGAGACCGGCACCTAAAATATATCTAATGGGAACACCGGAAACAAAAAGCATTGATACGCCGGTAACAGCAATTAAAATGAAGTTTTTAGTATCGGGTTGTTTGAGTAAAATTAAAGCGATAACCGCAAGCATTATCCCAAGCGGCAAAATACCGAATCTAAAATCTTGCACTTTATTTTTTACCCAAGACAACCACGCCGCAAAATAAATCACGAATCCGAATTTTAAGAATTCTACCGGTTGAAATCTGGCAAAACCAAGATCTATCCATCTTTCCGCCCCGCCATGACTCCATCCTAGAGAAGGGATAAAAACCGCCGCCGTCAATAATATTGATCCGAAAAAAATCAAAAAAGAATATTTGCGCCAGAATTTATAATCAATTTTTAGGCATAAATACATTCCTACAAGACCTAACCCAAGTCCCAAAATTAATTGGCTAAAAAGTATTGAGTAAAAAGTTTTTTCATTTTTAGCCAGGACTCCGAGCGACGCCGAAATAAACATGGCAACTCCGACGGCCAGCAAGAGACCGACAATTATCAGAAAAAACTTATCTACTTTTTTTTCTTTCATTGCTTTTTCCCGTCTTCTATCTGCTGATAATGGCTAAAATTATGCCGATAATGGCAAAAACCACCGAGAGAATCCAGAAACGCATTGTTACTTTGTATGGTGACCAGCCGATGGCTTCAAAATGGTGGTGTATGGGCGCTAACCTAAAAATTCTTTTACCTCCACGTAATTTCTTTGAAACAAGTTGTAAAATAACCGAACCGGATGTAATAACGAGTGGTAGAGCGACAACGGGAAGGATTAGGACCGAATCGGTAAGGAATGCTAAGGTCGCCAGGGTGATAGTGAGCCCCATGACACCCGTCTCTCCCATATAAAATCTAGCCGGCGGAATATTGAACCAAAGAAAGGCTAGGATGGCGCCGGTTATAACTCCAGAAAAGGCGGCAATGTCTATTTGGTTGTTGGCATAAGCTATCGCCGAATAAGCGGTAAATATGGCGGCCAGCACTCCGCCCGAGAGCCCGTCAATGCCGTCAATAACCCCGCCGGAAAAAGTGGCAAGCGCAACAATCATGAAAAACGGAATAATCAGAATGTCCAGGTAAATTTCCCCGCCGAAAGGAATATGGAGAGAAGTCATGCCCAGCTTATAGAAAAACCAGAGGCCTATCAAAAAAGAAATCAGAGCGATGAGAAAGGCCTTCCATTTGCGCCAGGATTTGTCGTCGCGAGCAAATTTTCCAGTACCATAAATTTGAATCAAGTCATCCCATAGACCTATCAATGAACCGACTAAAAGTGTGAAAAGTGGTATGAATGTCTGATTACGGCTCAAAAAATTCATTTTCTCCGTATAGAGAGTTGGAAACATTATTGAAACGAGATAAAAAATAAGCGTGGTGAAGAGAACACCCATCCAGATTATTATTCCGCCTGCGCGAGGAGTTCGGAGTTCCGCTTCCTCGTTGTGAATTTTCGGAAAGTCGGAAGTGTTTATATTGGTGTTCCGGGAATACTTCTTCCACATCCTGTATTTGTAGAAAAAATGCGTCGCAACCGGGGTCAATAAAAGGCCCATAAAAAAGGCCACAGTCGTCGGCAGAAAGATTTTAATCAGGTCCAAATACATAGGATGAGTATAGCATTTTTTGATTAAAATGCATCCGTGTGTTATTGTCTTTAAGTGAATAATCTAACTTTCAAACACATATTGCCGGTCGCCGTATTAATCCTGCTATGTATTCCGATAGCGACTTCTTCGCTTCTGGACTTGGAGCAAAAAAGAGAAAATGAATTGCTTTTGGAGCAAGAGCGGATTCAAAAAGAGGCCGAATTGAAAATTTACCTGATGGGTAAATTTGAACCGGCAGAAAGGAAGGATTTTTCCTTGATACCCGAGAAATACAATGTCGGAGGATACGGGATGTATTTACGGACGGAAACCCTGGATGCATTCTCGCAGATGGCGAACCAAGCGGAGCAAGACGGGGTAAATTTAAGAATCGCTTCCGCCACCCGGAACTTTACCTATCAAAAAAGCATCTGGGAAAACAAGTGGACCGGTGTGGCCTATGTGGACGGAGAAAATCTTACGAAAAGCATTCCGAATGGACTGGAAAGGTTCAAAAAGATATTGGAATATAACTCCGTTCCGGGCATTTCGCGCCATCATTGGGGTACCGATATAGATATCAATAACGCGAACCTCTCGTATTTCGGGACGAAAGAAGGTAAAAAGGTGTATGAGTGGCTGGTAAATAATGCTTGGATGTTCGGCTTTTGCCAGCCCTATAATTTAAAAGGGAGCGAACGGCTGACCGGCTACAATGAAGAAAAATGGCATTGGTCCTATCTTCCACTTGCCCAAAATTTTACGCAAGAATATAAAAATTTAATCAAGACAGAAGACATCAACGGCTTCCTGGGCGCTGAATATGGTCCGGGAATAAATTTAATCAGCGACTACGTCCTCGGAATTAATCCGGAGTGCCTCTAATCTACGCTATGGCGTAGATTGATTTATGTTATCACTTTTGGACGGCCGTCAAATTTGATAACATTAATACATCTCTGCCTGGTAGCACTTTTCGCAATATACAATTTCCGGCCTATCCGGAGCATAAGAGGTCTCAAATTCCACCGGGCACCTTGCCCCGCCCTGGCGCGGGTCCCCCGCCCCGTGGAAATGATTTTCTTTCTTACACATACATGAACGGTGCCAAAGTTTGAAAGGGTTGGTTCGTTTAACCCGCGCCTGGTGCCGGCAATGAAAACATCTCCTCGGAATAGGTATGTTCATTTTCTTATAAAAATTCAGTTCGTTCGAGACAATCTTGTAATTTCTCTTGCAGTTTGTGCACGCCAAAATTTCTTCCAGAATTGAATCGCCGACATCATCGATTGATTCGGGAATTTTTCCCGGCAATAAAGTTTCTTTGCCGGTAGTTTTTTGTATGTTGTTTTGCCAATTATACCCCGCTTCATTTGCTTCTTTTTTCGCAAGCGGAAATTGTTCCATAGCGCAAGATTCGTTATAGCCGAAATATGAAAGTTCTACCGGAAAATATTCCCCGTATGAATACTTATTACCTTTTTTATCTAAAAAAGGCATGGTATCCATGTGCTCCATAATTTTAGGCATAAGTTCCCCATATTGTTCTTTGGTATATTGTTTATTAAAAATGCAATAATTCGTATTGCGTAGCCCCACACAGCCGAAAACATGCTTGCAGTTGTGGCAATCGTAAAGAAATTGCGAGTCAACGCAGGCCAAGCAGATTTCCGAATATTTGGTCTGATATGACTTACTACAAAGAATGCATTCATATATCCAATTGCTCTCTGACCGGATATTCATGCAGTCCACAATATCTTTGCCTTTCAATATGAAGAAGCTGTACATGACATTTTCCACGTACCATCCGGAAAAGCACATATAGCAATTCTTGGAAAACCACCAGTCGTGGGTGTATTCGCAGTTCAAGCTGGCAATCCCGTCGTCATTAACAATTGCCATGTGCGGGACTCTTTTCATCAACTCAATGAATTGGGCAAAAAATGGCTTTGAAAAATCATAGTCAACCCCGTAACTTTTCGGATCCCATTTATCACTCCACCAGCATTTATTGCAGTACACAATAATCCCGGAATCCGGATGGTAAATGGAAATAATTCCTTTGCCGCACAGGTCACATTTGCGATTATAAAGGGACATATTGTTCCTCCAGGCCCAACGCCTCTGCCTCCGGCAGTCCGGACAAAAGGTTGGCGGGGGAACCTTTATTTTCTCGTAAAATCCGAAATCATCCGGTTCTATAGTAAAATTCTTTTTGCAATTAACACAATTTTTTATATCCTGTTTCATTTTATTTATATTATCACTTTTGGACGGCCGTCAAATTTGATAACATTAATACACTTCTGCCTGATAGCATTTCTCGCAGTATATGATTTCCGGTCGGTTGGGGGCGTAGGATGTTTCAAATTTGTTAAGGCAACCCTTTTTCATACATTTGCGGTGCCAGAGTTTACGTGGGTTACGCAAGACAAACCTGTCTTGTCTGCGACATGAAAAACATTTTTCTGGAATAGGTAGGTTGAGTATTTTGCATAATGAAAGTTCTAAAGGAATAATTTTGAAAGCGGTTATGCATAAGGGATATTTTTCTTTTTCACTGGAGGAGTTTTGTGAAGAGCATTGAATTGTTTCTTTTGCAAGATTTTCCTTTATATCGCTAAAAGTTTTCGGCAGATTTTTAGTCAGAAGCGTTATTTGATAATCGCGGGGTGGCCGGTCATACCAGGTGTAACCCTTTTTAAGGACTTCATTTTTGGTTAGGGGGAAATAATCTTGCGCCATTGACTCGTTGTAGGCAAACGGTGAGACCCGCGCCGGGAAATATTCCCCCCATTCCTTTGTCTTCCTCATGTGCTCAATTATCTCACTTTTGAGTTTGGTATATTGCTCCTTTGTGTATTGCTTGTTTAATATGCAGTATTGCCCTTTTTTAAGACCAAAACATCCAAAACAATTATCCGTTGTAAAGCACATATCGCAGTAACATGAATCCGTTATGCTGTTAAAACAACTTCTGATAAACATTGACCGGTGCGGCGACTCAACCCCTTGAACTTCATACGATAATTCACCAATAATTACTTCCGTGCAATCCTGACAATCAGCCGTCTTAAACCACACATCTTGCATATACGCAGTATCTTTAAGAAGATGACAATTAAATACACGTCGTGCTCGTTGCGTACTTCCTATATAATCTCCTGTCGAATTTTGAATTTTTGAACCATGATAATATTTTACCGGAGTACTAATGTTAAGTTCCATAACTTTTTTTTTCGATTCTTCTATGGAACTCCTATTAAATGAAAATTTTTTTAATTTTTCTTCATATTGCGTTTTTGTAAGAGCTTTATTAAACCAATAATACTGCCTCTTGCGGAGACCCACACATCCAAAACAATTCAAACATCCCCTACAATCAATACAAAATTCAAGTCCGACAGAATCAAAACAATCTTGACACCATACACATTTAGAACACCTTGCAATATTCATACATTCATAACAAAACTCACTTTTAAAGGCCATGTAGCAGTCGCTTAAAAAGTGACTGTCATGACACCAGCTTCCATACATACACTTTTCATTTGAGCCGCTGGTAACCAGCATATAACACTCCTTGTTGTCCTGAGACTGGTTTGTGTACTCGCTGTTAACGCTGTTTGAATTAACCATCGCCAGATGTGGCACTTCACGGCGAAGCTCTTCATACTGTTCAAAAAAGGACCGGCTAAAATCAAAGTCTCGCCCGTAATCCTTGGCATCAAAGGCGTCGGATTTCCAATATTCCTGCTCATACACCGAGAATGGAGCATCTGGGCGATAAATAGAAATAATGTCTTTTCCTGTAGCGTCGCATTTTCTTTTATAAAAGTTATATTCGTTTCTGTCTAACAAGCGCCTGATGTATCGACAATCCGGGCAAAAGGTTGGCGGGGGAACCTTTATTTTCTCGTAAAATCCGAAATCATCCGGCTCGATTATAAAATTGCCCTTACAATTCTGACACACCACATTTTGTGATTTATATTCCATAACTTTTTTGTCCCGATTCTGATTCATCAGAATCGTGGATCCTCGATTTTTTAAATTTCAAGAAATCGGGACAATTCTGGCATATTTTTGTTTCACTTTGCATATTTTTCTATTCTATAATTCTATAGAATATTAGAATACCGAGCAATGTAATTAATTTTCTTCTTTGCTTTCTTCTTCCAAATTTTTGGCGGCGATTTCTATGGAACCGTTCACTTCTGCCCAGTCCGGCAGTTCTTCCAAAGATTTTATTCCCATATACGACATCAGCTCAAAGCTTGGCTTGTAGATATACCGCCGGTTGTCTTTCGGGTCCGTTTCCCTTTCCACCAGTCCGCGCACCGAAAGAGCCCGTAAAATAAAGCTTGAATTGACTCCCCGGATATAGTCAATTTCCGACCGGCTGATGCCGTTCTTGTAAAGAATGATTGACAGGGTCTCCAAACTGGCCTTGGAAAGTTCTTTATTTAACTCTTCCTTTTGCAGTTTTTCAATCAGCGGGCTCAATTCCGGGGCGGTGCCGAGCGTGATTTCGTCGTCCTTTTCAATCAGGACTATTCCCCTATTCTTCAAATTCTCTTTCAATTTTTCTATCGCTTCGTTTATCTCTAACTGCCCTATCCTTCCTTGTCCGTCCGAAGCCTTAGCGGAGGAGGATAAAATCTCCGCCAGCCTTTTCCGCGACATGGGCTCCCCTTTCCAGAACAATATGGCTTCAATTTTATTTTGTAAATTACTCATTATTTTTACTAATAATAATATCTCCCGCGTGCATTTCCTGGGTCGCATCCACTATTCCCTGCCGGATAAGTTCCAACATGGCCAGGAATCCCACAATCATGACTATCTTTTCTTCGCGCGTAGCCGAGGCGACCAGCTGTCCGTTGAAATCTTTGAAATTCATTTTTAAAGAATTTTTTATCCGATCCGTCAGTTTGTTTATCATCTCTTCAATGCTTACCACTTTTCTCACTTCCACTTCCGGCATTAAAATCTTTTTCGGCATTGCCCCCAAGACATTCCGGGCAAAAGTCATTATGCTTTTTTTGGTGATTTGTTCATCCGGTAAGAATATCAGGAAATTATTTTTCCGTTCCAAAGGCGCGAAGATTATTCTCCTGCCGAATTGGCTTTTTATATTTCCTCCCAATTTGGTAAAAAGTTCGTATAAACGCAGCCGCTCTTCTAAATTTTTTATGTCGCCCTCTTCTTCCCCGGTCAGATCCAGATTGGGCAGGAGCGACTTGGACTTGATTAAAAGCAGGGTGGAGGCCACTAGAATAAAACTGGCAATCTCGGCCGGGGGCAATCCCCCTAATTTATTCATGTATTTCAAATAGTCCTCGGTAACGGCCGCCAGAGACACGTCGTTGATGAAAAGCTTGCGCTTCTCCACCAGTTCTAACAACAGGGCAAACGGACCCTCAAATCCGGAGGTCTTTATTTTATAACTTTGGGTTTCCACCCTTGTATATTAGCATTTTTTAAGGAAAAAGATATAATAAAACTCATGAAAAGAAAATCCACTGCAAAAAGAACCACACGCTCTGCCGCCTACGAACCCAGTAAAATAATCCTTGACCGCTACGCTAAAGTCCTGGTCCGTTTCGCTCTGGGCGGCGGCAAAGGCATAAAGAAGGGTGATGTCGTCCAGGTCAGCAGTTCCGAGTCCGCCCGCAGGCTTTATTTTGCCGTATGTAATGCCATTATTGATGCCGGTGGCCATGTATTGCCGAACTATTCGCCTGACGCAGAACGGGGGGATCGCCGTCGCAGTGAGAGTTTTACCAGATATTTTTACGAACACGCGCAGGACCACCAGATGGACCACTTTCCCCATAAATATCTTAAGGGGTTAGTGGACCAGATGGACCATTCTGTTTTTATTCTGGCGGATGCCGACCCTCATGCGCTCCGGGGTGTGAACCCAAAAAAAATCATGCGCCGCGGCGTCGCACTCAAGCGCTTTATGGACTGGCGTCATGAGAAGGAATGGCAGGGTAAATTTACCTGGACCATCGCCTTGTACGGCACATCGGCAATGGCCCGTGAGGCAGGACTGGGCGAGCGCGAATACTGGAGACAAATTATCAAGGCCTGTTTTCTGGACGAAAAAGACCCAATCAAAAAATGGAAAGATGTGTATCGTAAAATGGAGCACTACCGCACTCGCCTAAACCGGCTGGCTCCAAAGACCGACCGGATTTATGTCGTCGGCCCGGATGTGAATCTCTGGGTAAAGCTCGGAGAAAAACGAAACTGGCTTGGGGGCAGCGGCCGCAATATTCCTTCCTTTGAATTGTTTACTTCGCCGGACTGGCGCGGGACTTCCGGCTGGATTCGCTTCAATCAGCCCCTTTATCGGTATAGTAATAAAATAATCGGCATTGAACTCGTGTTTGAAAATGGCAGAGTCGTTAAATCCAAGGCCAAAACTAATGAAAAGTTGCTAAAAGAAATGATCGCCACAAAGGGCGCAGATAAGATCGGAGAATTTTCTTTGACTGACCGTAGATTTTCGCGCATTACTAAATTCATGGCTGAAACCCTTTTCGACGAGAACATGGGCGGCCCGCACGGCAATACCCACATTGCAGTAGGTATGTCTTATCGCGACACCTACGCCGGCGATGCCTCCAAACTTTCTAAAAAAGAGGCCGAGGCCTTGGGCTTTAATGATTCCTCAGTGCATACGGATATGATTTCAACCGCGCCCCGCACCGTTACCGCCCACCTCAAAAACGGCAAGGAAATCGTCATCTATAAACACGGCCAATTCGTTTTGTGAGACAAACTTTGGGCTATCTCCGCCCCCGGCGCCTCTCGGGTTATCTCCCAGGTCCTGGAACGCCTGGAAGGTAATATTGCATGGCTGAAAAAGGATGAGAAAAAAATTGAGGGGTTTTTAGAAAAATAATTTAATTGCGCGCGTCTACTTTCGCCGCAACGATAAAATCATTCTCGGAGAGTCCGCCGATGGCGTGGGTGGAAAGCGAAAGCAGCACTTTGCTGTAGTTTATTTTTATGTCCGGGTGGTGGCCTTCGGATTCGGCGATTTCGGCCACATTGTTGACGAAATTGATCGCTCCGATGAAATCCTTGAATTTGAATTGTTTGGAAATTTGTTTCGCCCCTTCGTTCAATTCCCAATCCGGTACATCCCCCATATATTTTAACGCCTCATCTTTGGAGAGCGGCACCGCTCCCCCTTCGCACGGCACGCATTTTTTCTTTAGTAAATCCATTTGCAATAATTATACCATAAATAAGTGACAAAGAATTCTAAAGCTCGTCTAAATTTAGAAATATGTGCCCCATTTTATTACGCTTTGTGATAAGGTAATTTTTATTATATTCGTTTGATTTTATTTCTATCGGAACATTCTCTACAATTTCAAAACCATATCCCGTAAGACCAGCGCGTTTTTTGGGATTGTTTGTCAAGAGACGAATTTTAGAAACACCCAGATCCCTCAAAATCTGCGCCCCAATGCCGTAGTCCCTTTCATCCATTTTGAAACCAAGTTTCAAATTTGCTTCTACCGTGTCAAAACCTTGTTCTTGTAGTTTGTAAGCTTTTAATTTATTTAAAAGACCTATTCCTCTGCCTTCTTGATTCATATATACAATCACACCCTTACCTGCAATACTTATGAGCTCCATCGCCCTCTCAAGCTGAGGTCCGCAGTCGCACCTAAAAGACCCAAAAACATCTCCAGTAATGCAAGAAGAATGCATCCGCACCAAAATAGGTTCGTTTTCCCCCCAGACACCTTTAACCAAAGCCAGATTTTCTTCGCCCGTATTTTGGTGGCGATAGATGTAAAGATTAAAATCTCCCCATTTTGTTGGCAATTTTACTTGTACTTCTTTTTTTATAAGAGTCTCTTTCTTTAATCTATAACGTATTAAATCTTCTATGCTAATTATTTTTAATTTAAATTTTTTTGCGATTTTAAATAATTCCGGCAGCCGCGCCATCGCGCCATCTTTCTTCATAATCTCTACCAGAATACCTGCCGGCTCCATACCCGCCAAGCGCGCCAAATCTACAGCCGCCTCCGTATGCCCGGCTCTTCTTAAAATTCCACCGTCCATGGCTTGAATAGGGAAAATATGCCCTGGTCGGCCAAGATTGTTGGGTTTTATTGAAGGATCAACTAAAGCTTGTATTGTCTTTGCTCTATCATGAGCAGAAATACCTGTTGTACAACCGTGTCCAAGCAGGTCAACTGAAATAGTGAAAGATGTGGAATGAAAAGACGTATTTTTAGAAGACATCATAGGAAGCTCCAGCTCTCTACACCTCTCTTCTGTAAGAGATACACAAACGAGGCCACGCCCATGGGTTGTCATAAAATTGATTATTTCGGGTGTCGCATTTTTAGCAGCCGTTACAAAATCTCCTTCATTTTCGCGATTTGCGTCATCCACTACGATTACAATTTTGCTGGACTTTATGTCTGAAATAGCGTCTTCTATAGAATTTAATTTAAATTCAGTTTTTTGATTTTTTTTCATCTTAATAAAACAAGTTCAAGCGCAGCCAAGGATGCTTCACCTCCGACGTGAATTCTTTTTCGGGCTTGTTTGATATTGTTTACTGTAAGCACTCCGAAGCCAACAGGAATGCTATCTTCAATCATAACCTTCAAAACGCCTTCTTGTGCCATTTTGCAAACATAATCAAAGTGTGGCGTCTCTCCACGAATTACGCACCCAAGCACCACTAGAAAATCATATTTATTAGTTAATGCCAGTTTGTGTAAAGCAAAAGGAAGTTCAACCGAACCGGCAACATGTACTGTTCTTATATTTTTTTCAACCACTCCGCTTTTCTTTAAGGCAGACAAAGCAGACTTTAAAAGTTTTTCAGTAACTTCACTATTCCAACGAGCCAGCACAATCCCAGCTTTCAACTCTTTGCCATTTAAATATTTAATCTTTGTATTTTTTACTTGCATGCGCGTATTTGGCTAGTATATCAAATTCTAAATTAACAAAATCACCCTTTCTTTTATGTTTAATATTTGTATATTTCAAGGTATGTGGAATAATTTTGACAAAAAAAGAATTTTTTGAAATTCTTGTAACGGTTAAACTGACCCCTTCTACTGTGACTGCTCCCTTGTAAACTAAAAATTGTCTGAAATTTTTAGCGGGTATTTTTATTTCAAATACTTGTGAATTTCCCTCTTTTCTTATATTTAGTATTTCACCCTTTCCATCAACATGTCCAAGCACTATATGCCCGCTTATGCTGTCACCCAGGCGCATTGATGGTTCAATATTTACTGTATCACCTTTCTTTAAAAAACTTAAATTGGTAAGACTGAGAGTTTCTGGCATATATTCAAAAGAAATATTTTTATTTAACTTTTTAACAGTAGAACAGACACCATTTACGGAAATACTTTCTCCTAATTTTACCTTTCCCAGAGTATTTGCAATATCCAAAGACATTCCGCCATGGGCGGATTTTATGTTTTTAACTTTTGCAGTTTTAGAAATTATACCTGTGAACATATTTTTAAATCTTCCTCAATCTGTCTTATTAACTCTTCTTCAGTATTAAATTTTTTATAATTTCGTAAAAATTCTTTAGTTTCGAGTATAACTGTATTGCCGTAAGCATCTCCACTATATCCAAGCAAATGCACTTCCACTTTACCGCTAGGGTTTATGAGAATACCCGCTCTGTAACTTTTATTGTTCATTATCGCATTTCCGGTATACACCCCAGCAGGAGGCAATGTGTCGCTAGTTTCTAAATTCACCGTCGGAAAACCAAGCTTCTTGCCATAGCCATCCCCTTTTATCACCTTCCCAGAAAGTATATAGTGCATTTATTATTTACCCAATTTTATACCAAGCTCTTTCAGCTGTTTTTCGGAGACTTCGGCCGGTGAATTCATCATTAAGTCCTTGCCTTCGCCGGTCTTCGGGAAAGCGATAACTTCGCGGATATTCGGCTCGTTTTCCAGGAGCATCATCAGGCGGTCAAAGCCCCAGGCAATGCCTCCGTGCGGCGGACAGCCGGAGCCGAGCGCTTCCAGCATATGCCCGAAGTTTTTCTCAATTCGCTCGGATGCATAGCCCATAATTTCAAAGACCTTCCGAAGTGCCTCCGGCTGGTGGTTGCGGATACTACCTCCGCCTATCTCCGAGCCGTTTAAGACCACGTCGTATTGGGTGGTCAGAATGTTCCCGATATCTTTCTTATTCATCAGCATTTCCATATGCTCGTCCTGCGGGCGGGAAAAAGGATTGTGGGTGAAGGTCCACTCGCCTTCGGCCAGCGGATTATCGGATTTGTCGGTTCTTTCAAAGAAAGGAAAATCTACCACCCAGACGAAGGCGAGCAAATTTTTGTTTTCTTTGTCTTTGCGGAGGTCCGGCCGGTCAGTGCCGTATTTCTCCATCACTTCTTTGTAAGAAATCCGCGGGAACGGAATTTCCTGAATCTTTTTCTCCGGATACAAATTTTCTACAATACTGATAAGCAACGCCTCGTTAAGCGCCATCACGTCCTCGCGCTTTACGAAACTCATTTCCAGGTCCAACTGGGTAAATTCCGGCTGGCGGTCGCCGCGGGTGTCTTCGTCGCGCATGCAACGAGCAATTTGGAAATACTTTTCCGCGCCGGCAGCCATCAAGAGTTGTTTGTATTGCTGGGGCGACTGCGGCAGAGCGTAAAAAGTCCCCGGCCAGATGCGGGACGGCACGATATAGTCGCGGGCGCCTTCGGGGGTGGATTTGGTCAGTATCGGGGTTTCAACCTCAATAAAATTTTCCTTATCCAGATAGTCCCGGATAAATTTAACCACTTTGTGCCGGTAGCGGATATTTTTTTGCATTCGCGTCCGGCGCAAATCAATATATCGGTACTTTAAGCGGTGCTCTTCGCCTATTTCATATCCGTCGGTGGTTACCTCTATCGGCGGGGTCTCCGCTTTGTTCAAAATTTCAATATTTAAGACCTCCAGTTCCACATCTCCATTTAAGACCCCCTCCTTTACATTTTTGTCCGGACGCTTATTGACGACACCGGAAATTTTTAGGACCCATTCGGGGCGGATTTTCCCGGCAATCTCCGTTGCCGAGGATCCGCGACCTTCGGTCGGGACTTTTTCCTTACCTGGTAAGGCCACGCACTGCACCCGGCCGGTCATATCCCGCATATCAAAAAATATCATTTTCCCCTGGTCGCGCCGGACATCCACCCATCCAGCCAAAATTACTTCCTTTCCGATATTGTCTTTCAAATCTTTGATATAAATGCGGTTTTTCATCCCATTAGAAAATTTAAATAATAAAACTTATTTTTATACAAGTCCGCTGATTTTCTAACGGGACAAGTATTGAAATATTTTAGCACAAAATCAAAAGAAAAACAGCCTAAATAAAGGGGGGGCTGATCGCGATAGTCCGCGAACAGCCCCAAAAACGATGCGGTGGGCCAAGTCGCACTACCTTTCAAGCCCTAACTAAACTAAACCATTCCCCACACGGGCATCACCTCCCTTCAAGGTGATAAAAAGAACAAACACCAGCTAGAGGGCTGGTGTTTGGGTTGTAGTTTATTTTAGTTAGTTTTTACAGCGCAAAGATCAGCTCTCTAATTTGAGGGCTGAAAAAGAAAACATTGCTGATTTGCATTATATTTTTGTTCACTTGCACCTTTTGTTTCATTGCTTCAAATCATAATAATATAATAGCAGCGGCCGCTTTTATTATACTATTTAGGTATTAATAATTTAAGTTCTTTAAGAAATTAATCAGGGTTTGGGGATTGTTTGTGTTTGATTTTTGAATCAGCTTAATTAAGCTGCTCCCGATGATTACCCCGTCAGCCCCGTTTATTTTTAGTTTTTTAACTTGAGATAAATTTGATATTCCGAATCCCACGGCAATAGGTAGCCTGGTCTGCCGTTTTATTTGTTTAATATATTGCAATGTCTTTCTGGGTATATCCTTCTGAGTCCCTGTAATTCCCACCACAGAGGTCAGATAAAGATATCCTTGAGCAACTTTGGTAATTTTATTTAGCCGGCGCGGAGTAGTCGTAGTTGCAATCAAATAAATATTATCAATATTGTATTTCTTAGCTGCTTTCAAAAATATGCTTATTTCTTCAAAAGGCACATCGGGAATTAAGACGCCGTCTATACCAGCATTACGCGCATCGCGGTAGAATTTTTCTATTCCACGCTGATATACTAAATTTGCATACACTAAGACCGTAATGGGGATTTCGGTGGTTAGTCTAAGATTTTTAATGAGTTCAAATACTTTGCTTGTTGTTGAACCGGCTTTAAGGGCAACCTGATCCGCTTTTTGTATTACGGGTCCATCCGCCAAAGGATCGGAATAAGGAAAACCGATTTCCAACAGGTCGGAATGTTGAGAAAGAACTTTTAATATTTTTAACGACTGGCTAAAATTAGGAAATCCCGCAACTAAAAATGGCATCATGGCCAGTTTCCCTTCTTTTTTTATATGTGTAAATGCGGTTTCGATTCTGTTCATATTTTCAGTCCTTTTTCCATTTCCGGCAAATCTTTATCGCCTCTGCCGGATAAATTTATTATTATTAATTTTTTATTTGGAAGTTTTTTTGCCAACTTAAGCGCATAGGCTACCGCATGGGCCGATTCAAGCGCCGGGATAATCCCTTCTGTTTCGGATAGGTAGCGGAATGCGGAAAGGGCTTCTTCATCTGTCGCAGAAACGTATTTAATGCGTCCCAACTCGCGCAGGAAAACATGCTCGGGACCGATGCTCGGGTAGTCTAGGCCCGCAGAAATGCTGTGCGTTTCGGTAATTTGGCCGTCGGCATTCTGTAAAACAAATGACTTCGTGCCGTGCAAAATGCCTTCCCGCCCCCCGGCAAACCTAGCCGCATGTTTTCCGCTCCGAATTCCATATCCACCAGCTTCTACGCCAATCATTTTTACTTTTGAATCATTGATAAATTGATGGAATAATCCTACAGAGTTACTGCCGCCGCCGACACAAGCTACCAAGTAATCCGGCAGCCTGCCTTCCGATGATAAAATTTGGGATCGAGCTTCCCGCCCGATTACTGCTTGGAAATCTCTGACGATTGTCGGGTAAGGATGCGGACCCAGAACCGAACCTATCATGTAATGAGTGGTTTCAATATTCGTAATCCAGTCACGGATAGCTTCATTAATCGCATCTTTAAGGGTTCGGCTCCCTGATGTAACCGGGACAACTTTTGCTCCTAGCAATCTCATGCGTATTACATTGGGTTGCTGCCGCTCCATATCTACCTCGCCCATATAAACAACGCACTCCAGTCCCAGCTTTGCACAGGCCGCAGCGGTGGCAACCCCGTGTTGTCCAGCACCTGTTTCCGCAATTATTCGGCTCTTCCCCATAAATTTTGCCAAAAGACCCTGGCCAATCGCGTTATTGATTTTGTGCGCGCCGGTATGGGCCAGGTCTTCTCGTTTCAAATAAATTTTTTGGCCGGTGGCTTTGGACATTCTTTCGGCAAAATATAAGGAAGTGGGCCGTCCAATAAAATCCCTCTGTAATTTTTTTAACTCAGCCTGCATTGATTCATTCTTTTTAAATCTTTCATAAGCTTTTTCCAACTCTAAAAGAGAAGGCATTAATGTCTCCGGTACGAACTGTCCGCCAAATTTTCCAAAATATGATTTCATGTGTATGTAATCTTAAAATAAATATAGCGGGTAGGCAACAATTCGGATTCCTCCGCCCTGTTGCCTGCCGCTTGAGATGATCACAGTCCGTTCGGACTGTTGAAGATCAGCGTATACTGACCTTCCTTCCATGGAACGACGAGCATCACGCCCACCGCGACCCAGCCCTTCACTTTCTCTGGATCTTCTCCGGTAGCTTGTGCATGGTCGGCCACCGCTTTTGCCACCTGTACGTCCTTGCTCATCTGTCACCCCTTTTCTGATTTGGTCGCCAGGAGGATTTCACCGTCCCTGACCCTGATGGGGACGAGTTGCCCTTCAGCTACCATGCTGAAGATAACCTCGATTTTCGTTCCAGTGGATGCGCTGTGACGTTTGATCGCCCCAGCCAGATCCTTTGCGGTAACAGGTTCCCCCGTAGTCGCAACTTGGAGTTTAACGATTTGCATGGTTTTTTCTCAAAGAACGACCGGCAATTTGGTTGCGCCGGTACAATGAACAAACAGCGCACTTTATGTGCGCTGTTTGGTGGATTCCTTGGAATTAGTTTCTAGTGATTAGTTGTTAGGGGTTGGTAGAAATCAATGAAAGAGCGCACAAGAGAATTTGCGCTCCACCAATAGTTTAATAATTTATTTGTTTGTAAATTTCTCAATATCATCATACTAGTATGCTAGTATATGTAAAAATAAAAAGCAAGGGCACTATTTGCTTATCTGTGGATAACTTTTAAAGCCCTTCTAAAACCGCCTTCTTTCTTCCGCATTTCACGGGAACCTCTGGTAATCGTAGCCACCCCCACATGCAAATTCTCCGCAATGGCTATGTGGTGCTCCCCTTTCCCGAGACGTTTGACTATTTGCCACCTGACTCCCACATTTTCAAATTCCCTTGGCGTCAATATGTCCCTGATAAAATCGGCAAGGAGTTGCTTGTCTTTCGCGATTTTATGAATCACTTCAATTACTTCTTTTTTATATTGATCAATATTATTTTTCATAATATTCTCTATATTATACTACCATACTAGTATGCTGACATATTTGCTTGTAAAATTTTAATACACATCCACCCCAATTTTTTCCCGGACTTCTTCCATCTTTGCATTAGCGACTTTTTTAGCTTTTTCGCCACCTTCTTTTAAGATTTGCAGGGCTCGCGGAATATCTTTTTCAAATTTTTTCCGGCGTTCGCGGAGCGGCGCGATGAATTTTTCCAGATCTTCAATCAGAAGTTCTTTCAGTTCTTTATATTTTCCCGCCTTGCTTTCATAAATCGACAAAAGCTCGGAGGCCGGACGGAGCAGATTGTGAATAGCGTAGACATTTTTCGGAATCCCCTCGCCCGAATCGGTTACAATACCCATGACGCATTTCTTGATTTCTTCATACGAGGCGAAAAGCGGAATGGTATTGTTATAACTTTTATGCATTTTGCGCCCGTCCGTACCGGGAATGCTTTCCATGTCTTTCATAATAATTTCTTTCGGCAACTTAAATGTTTCTCCAAATATTTTATTAAACTTTTGCGCCGTATCCCGGGCATATTCTACATGCTGCTTTTGGTCTTGGCCAACAGGTACAACTTCCGGCCCATAAAGCAAGATATCGGCAGCCATAAGCATGGGATAGTTGAAGGTTCCCACATTTATTTCTTTATTTTTTGCCCTCGCATCTTTATAGGCATGGGCGCGTTCTAAATACGGCATTGTGATAATAGTGCCAAAAATCCAAGCAAGTTCAGTATGCTCGGAAATATCGGATTGTTTAAATAAGGTTACTTTTTTCGGGTCCAAACCAATAGCTAAATAATCCAGCAAAATATCTGTTATATTTTGCTCCATTTCTTTTTTATTTTGGACAAAGTTAAGGGCGTGATAATCGGCTATAAAAATATAGCTTTTATATTCATTTGCCAAATCCACAAACTGCTTCATGGCGCCGAAATAATTGGCAATACTTACCTTGCCGGTCGGTTTAACGCCTGATAATAATATCTTTTTAGACATGCCCATATAATAACACATATTTCTCCACATTTTAATAACATCCTTACCAACTTTCCGGCTTGGCTAATAATTCGCCTGTGTTAGAATGGCCCTATGATAAGGACGCCAAAAATCGGCAAAAATAACCTTCGCATCCCGCCGCAAAGCATTCCCTCGGAACAAGCGGTGCTCGGTTCCATTATGCTCCGCAAGGATGCAATGCACGAAGTTGAGGATATGATATCACCGGAATCTTTCTATGTTGAAAAACACAAAAAAATTTTTCAGGCAATGCTGAACCTTTCCCTAAAAAATGAACCGATTGATATGCTTTCTTTATCCACTAAACTGCAAGAGCAGAAATTGCTGGATAGTGTCGGGGGCAATCAATACCTCGCGGAAATAGTGAATGTTGTTCCCTCCTCCACCAATGTCAAACACTACGCCGATATTGTGCAGAAAAAATATGTCCTCCGAAGCTTAATAGAAGCGGCGGATTATGTTTCCGAACTCGCTTTTGAGGAAGGCGACGATCACATGGATGACATCCTGGATATGGCGGAGAAAAAGGTCTTCAGCGTGGTTTCTTCTCCAAAAAACCAGAAATATATAAACTTGAAAGACGCTCTGCCCGAGGCATATGAGCGCTTGGAAAAATTGCACGAGAATAAAGGAATGCTTCGCGGGCTGGCGACCGGATTCAAGGACTTGGACACAATGCTCTCCGGACTGCAGAAATCCGATTTAATTATTATCGCGGCCAGGCCTTCAATGGGTAAGACCACCCTGGCGCTGGATATCGCGCGTATGTCTTCGGTCATTCATGAAAAATCGGTGGTAATATTTTCTTTGGAAATGTCTTCCCAGCAATTGGTGGATAGAATGCTTTCCGCCGAGAGCCGGGTCAACGCCTGGAACCTGCGCACCGGACGCCTTTCCTCCGACCGCGAATTTTCTATGCTTCGGGATTCGCTGGATAAATTAGCCAAGGCAAAAATTTATATTGACGACCAGCCCGGAAATTCAATCGTCCGGATGAAAGCCCTAGCCCGCCGGCTCAAAGCCGAAAAAGGCCTGGATCTTATCGTAGTGGATTATCTGCAGCTCATGACCACTTCCAAGAATTATGACTCCATGGTCAACCAGGTCACGGAGATTTCCAGGTCTTTGAAGTCGCTCGCCAAGGAGTTGGACGTGCCGGTCTTGGCGCTTTCTCAGCTTTCCCGCGCCGTGGAGTCCCGCGGTGGCAAGCCTCGTCTTTCCGACCTCCGCGATTCCGGTTCTATTGAACAGGACGCGGATGTTGTGATGTTCATTCACCGGGAGGACAAAGGGAAAGAGGAATCGGAAAAAACAAATATCGCCGAAATTTTGATTGAAAAGCACCGCAACGGCCCGACTGGCAAAATTGAACTTTACTTTGACGAAAAAACCACCACCTTCCTGACCCTGGAAAAGAGCAGTTTGAGCGAATTCGCCCCGTCAAAAATCAAAGGCGACCTGGACGAATTTTAAAAGCGGAGCCCGCCATATGGATATCATAGATAAACTTACAGAAATATTCAAGGAATTTCCCGGCATTGGAGAGAGACAGGCCAAGCGCTTTGTTTATTTTCTAATGTTGCGCACGCCCGGATACAATGAGAATCTGTCGGGGCTCATTTTGGATTTGAAAAAAGAAACGGCGCAGTGCAAGGAATGTTTCCGGTTTTTTATAAAAGAAAAATCACATTCGCCAGGTCCTTCGACCATGAGTTCAGGATCGAATGGCTCAGTGTCTACGATATGTGAAATTTGCGGCAACAAAAACACCGACGATAGTATGCTGATGGTTGTAGAAAAGGACTCTGATTTGGAATCTGTGAAAAAAAGCCGGGTTTATCACGGCAAGTATTTTATTTTGGGCGGCTTGGTGCCGGTAGTGGAAAAAAATACCAAAAATAAAGTGCGGATTGAAGAATTGAAGAATCGGATTTCCCTGGATAAAGAATTAAAGGAAATAATCCTCGCTTTTTCCTTAAGCCCGCAAGGCGATCATACCGACTCCTATATCCGGACGGAACTCAAAGACGCAGTAGAAAAATCAAAGATAAAAATTTCCTCCTTAGGCAAAGGTCTTTCCACCGGCACCGAACTGGAATATTCGGACAACGACACCCTCAAAAACGCGCTCAAAAACAGGCAGTAATTTTTACTCCCCTTTCATGCGGTGTTCTTTTTTTACCAGTTTAATTTTTTCCTTGTCTTTTTTAACATCCTTCAAACTCTGATTGGTCCACTGGAAAATTTCCAGCAATTCGGTCGCTTCAATGGAGATGGACTTGGCCAAATCCGCCGGACGCAGGTTGTCCCATCTTCTCTCTTTTAAGTACTTTTTTATGTGTTTTTCGTACTTTTTCATATTCAGATATTGTAACATAGTAAAAAATAATTAAACAAAAGTACTCAAATTATGCTATCGCTAAGTTTGAGTATTGTAAGGTCTGGCCAATTTAAATGTTTTTATACACTCTTTAAGTTTAATTTCTTTTATATAATCCAAAAAATCTTCAGAAAGCGGTGAAGGCCCAACCCAAACACTTTTCTGAATCATTTCATATCCGAACTCTCGTAAGTGAAAACGAAACCATTCCCTTTCAGCTTTTTTAACTTCCGGAATATCAAACATTACAAGTAAATTTTTAGGTAATTCTTTTTTGTAAGGTGAATTAAATGTCAAAAATCGAACTTTTTTATTCTCAACATATTTTCTTCCTCTGGGAAGTAAATATATGTATTTATTTTCTTTTAATATGTAACCGTCTTTATTCAATCTATGAACTGCATTATTTATGGATTGTTTTTTGTGTGGAAATATAGCCGGTATACCAAACATACTGACTGGGATACCTTTATATCGATGCGTTGGCTCAAGTAAAAGTCTTAAAATTTTATCCCCTATACTCAAATTCCGCGATAGCATAATTTGAGTATAGCATATTTAAAAAGAAATAACGATACTCTCAACAAAATGCGCTCAAAAACAGGCAATAAAAAAATCCACATATTGTGGATTTTTTTATTTTATAGAAAGTATTTTCACTTTGAAGAATGGCTGGCGATGACCGTTGCGGCGCAAGTAGCGGGATTTTTGTTTGTATTTAATGACCATAATCTTACGGGAGCGACCGATTTCCGTGATTTCCGCCTCAACTTTCGCCCCCTTGATATAAGGCGTGCCAATGGTTGTATCCTTATCGTCATCCACCAAGAGAACCTTGTCAAAAGAAATTTTGTCCCCTTTAGCGTACTCTCCCTTTATTTTTTCAATAGAAATAACACCTCCCTTGGAGACCTTGTATTGCTTCCCGCCTGTTTGGATGACTGCGAATTCCATAGGGGTCATATTATCTTAAATTTGGCAAAAAAGCAAATTTTTGTTATATTATAGTTATGCAAACAAAAATTATTGAGAAGTATTTTTTCTTCGGGCTTTTATTAGCCACTCTTATTTTTACTTTTTTAATTTTCCGTCCTTTTTGGGTCGTGCTGATACTAGGAATTTCTTTTTCTATCGTGTTTTATCCTTTTTATGAATGGCTGAACGGGAGGCATCTGCCGCCCTGGCTCTCTTCCCTCCTGACCGTTTTAATTTTCGTAGTAATACTTTGCGGACCTTTGCTTGGCATCGGGGTGCTGATTTTCAATCAAAGCCAAGATCTCTACCGCATCGTCGTTAACAACGGAAGCGCCGGGCCGTTTATGAATTCCATCAGCGATACAATCAATAATTTTCTGCCGGAGGGCGTAACTTTTAATGCCGGTGAAAAGGCCTCGGATTTCATTTCTTTTGTGTCAAAAAATATAGCCAATATATTCAGCAGTACCATTTCGGCTTTCTTCTCATTTCTGTTAATGTTCCTGATTATGTTTTATTTCTTGAAAGACGGCGCCAAATGGCAAAGAGCCGTTATTGTGTTAAGTCCCCTCTCTGACCAAGATGACGAAAAAATAATCGGCCGGCTGAGACAAGCTGTTAACAGCGTGATAAAAGGCAGTCTTTTTATCGCTTTAGTTCAAGGTGTCATGATGGGTATCGGACTTTGGCTTTTTGGGATACCGAATAGCGCGCTGTGGGGTATAGTAGCCGCAGTCACTTCCCTGCTTCCAACGATTGGCACAGCCGTTGTTTCGGTTCCGGCAATTGTTTTTCTCTTTATTTCTGGGAATATTTCATCCGCCATCGGGCTTGCAATCTGGGCCGCTCTTATGGTAGGAATGGTGGATAATTTATTGTATCCGTTTATCGTCGGCGAGAAAATAAATATACCGCCCCTTTTGATTCTCTTCGCGGTCCTGGGCGGTTTGTCACTTCTCGGACCGGTCGGAATCTTGGTCGGGCCCCTGTCCGTCAGTCTGCTATACACCCTGATTTCCATATACCGAAACGAATTCAAGCAACAGATCTTTTAACAACCCGCGCAATCAAATGCCGCTACAATTTTACAATACGCTCACCCGAAAAAAGGAAAAGTTCTCCCCTATTAATCAGGGCGAAGTCCGGGTGTATACCTGCGGGCCGACGGTCTATGATTACGCCCATATCGGCAACCTGCGGGCTTATGTCTTCGCCGATATTTTAGAAAGAACTCTCAAATACGCGGGTTACGAGGTAAAACGCGTCATGAATATTACCGATATCGGGCATCTATCCAGCGACGCGGATTCGGGAGAAGACAAAATGACCAAGGGGCTTCTGCGTGAAGGCAAGGAACTGACGCTTCCGAATATGCGAGAACTGGCGGAATTCTATGCTGAAAAATTCAAAGATGACTTACGAGCCTTGAATGTTGAAATACCAAAAAATATTTATTACGCAAGCGATTACGTAAAAGAAGATGTAGAACTTGTGAAAAAATTGGAAGAAAAAGGATACACTTATAAAACCGGTGACGGGATTTATTTTGATACTTCCAAAATGCCCGACTACGGAATCCTGTGGGGAGCCGCCCGAAACCGCGAAGAATCAAAGTCCAGAATCGCCGAAAATTCGGAGAAAAAAAATCCAGAGGACTTTGCGCTTTGGAAATTCAACTCCGAACTGGGATTCAAGTCGCCCTGGGGGCGTGGATTTCCGGGCTGGCATATAGAGTGCTCGGCGATGGGCATGAAATTCCTAGGCGAGCAATTTGACATACACACCGGAGGCATAGACCTCATCCCCACCCACCACACCAACGAAATAGCCCAGTCGGAATGCGCGACCGACAAGAAACCTTTCGTGAAATTTTGGCTGCACAGCGAATTTGTTGATACCGGAAGCGAAAAGATGTCCAAGTCAAAAGGCAACTTTTTGAAACTGGAGAGTTTGGCGAACAAAAATATCAGCCCCTTAACCTACCGTTTTTGGCTTTTAATGGCTAATTATCACACCAAGATGAACTTTGTCTGGGAAGCCCTGGAGGGCGCCGAAACGGCCTTAAAACGCTTATATGGGCTCTATTTGGGCCTAGGGAGCGAGATTGGTAATATACATGGTGAATATCGGAATAAGTTCAAAGAATACCTGGAAGACGACCTGGATACGCCCCGAGCGCTGGCGCTCCTTTGGGATGTGGCCAAGGACGAAAACATGTCCGCTGCGGACAAGAAAGCCACGATTTTGGATTTTGATAAAGTGCTGGGGCTTGGGTTTGAGAATTTAAAGGAAGAAGAAATTCCGGAAAAAATAAAAAAACTGGCGGAAGAACGTGAGGATGCCCGAAAAACTAAGAACTTCAAAAAATCAGATGACTTGCGAAAAGAAGTAAATAGCTTAGGATATGAAATCGAGGATAGCACACTTGGATATAAAATAAATAAAATCTAAAAATGGCTAAATCAATAATTAATGAAAAAAAATTAAATAAGGCGGATGTGGTGCTAATGTCCGCCGGGTATGAAAAAACCACATCATCACACAAAGGCACGGTAAACGGCCCCAAGGCGGTCGTTAAATGCCTTAACACCCAGATAGAATTTTTTGACAGAAAATTCAAAGTAGAAGTCAACGACTTTGTGAAAATCGCGCATCTTAATTTAGAAAACCTGCAAAAACTCTCCCCTGCCGCGACTCTCAAAAAAATAAAAGAAAACTGCAAAAAGCTGACAAAAAATAATAAGTTTATTTTTCTTTTGGGCGGTGAACATTCCGTTTCTATCGGGGCTTTCCACGCCTTAAAACAAAAATTCAATCCGAAGAATTTAACGATAGTCCAGATAGACGCGCACTGCGACCTGCGCAAAGACGACAGTGATTACAGCGAACATCCTTCAAATCTCGCCCATTCCACTGTTATGCGCCATGCGAGCTCGCTCGGCTTCCCTGTCGTCCAAGTCGGCATCCGCACTTATTCCAAAGAAGAATATAAATATTTCAGCAACCCCAAAAATAAGATAAGGGTGTTTGAATGGGATCGAGGCAAAAAGCCGAAAAGAGAAGAGATATCAAAAAGCATCAAAACAAAGAATATATATCTTTCCATCGACGTGGACGGCTTTGACCCGTCCATTATGCCTGGCACCGGCACTCCGGTTCCCGGAGGGGTTGAATGGAATTACGGCGTAAAACTGATTGAAGGATTGATTTCCAAGTTCAACTTGATTGGAGCGGATATTGTGGAAATATCCCCGATGCGCGATTCGGTGCTGACCGAATACAGCGCGGCCCAGCTTTGCTACAGCATCATCGCGAATAAATTCAGGAAAAAATTGGGGTAATCTTCTTTCGATAAATAGAAAGTATTATTGCCAGGTTTATCAAAATAAAATAAATATTGAGAGAATAAATTGGGAAAATCCAATTTTTTATTGCAAGCAGGCCGACAACTTGATTAAGCGTGCCGGAAGCGTATAAAATGGATGTTTCGCTCTTGGGAAAATTCCATGCTTTTATTATAGTCGGCATTCCGGCCAACCCATCCGCGATTATAACGAACAAAATTGATATGCTTAGATTTTTTGTAAAGGCATAAAAAGCGAGTGCGATAAGAGAAAATAAACCGCAAATCAAATCAAAGGAATTTATTTTCCAATAGCCATTCTTTTTAAAAACAGAAATAAGGAGAACGATTAACGGACCCAGTCCAGCGATAAAAACGGGCAAGTTAGAGAGACCGGCTCCGGCCTTAAATGCGAAAAAGAAACCCAGAAATGGAGCGAGCATCCATATAAACCAAGACACCAGATTGGGCTTGGTTTCTCCAAAAAGCATATTTTTTGAATAAAAATAATAGCCGACCAAAGTCGATATTAGAATTATAATAAGGCCGATTGTATTGGGCGCCATTTTTATATCCCCTCTTTTTTGAGTTCTTCAATTAGTTCGCGCTCTTTGCGGGAAAGCTTGGAAGGAAGTTTTATGTTGAGTTTAATCAGAAGGTCGCCGCGCTTATTTTTGGAAAAAGGCACGCCCTTGCCGCGCACCCGCAGAATTTCATTGATGGAGACACCTTCTGGAATCGTAACCTCAATCTCCCCGTCCAGCGTCTGGATAGGATACTTGGTGCCCAAAAGCGCGTCGGAGAGTTTTAAATTCAGATTCATAACCAAGTCACTGCCTTCGCGCCTGAAAACTGGATGCGGCGTAATATTGATTTTGATGTAAAGGTCGCCGGCCGTTCCTTTGGAAATAGCCTCGCCGTAACCGGTCATTCTAACCATCTCGCCATCGCGTATGCCGGCCGGAATAACAATTGAGACCTCTTCCTCGCGACGAAGTACTCCCTTGCCCTTGCACTTGTCGCAAAGTTCATGTGGCACTTCGCCCGTACCCAAGCAAACTTCGCAAATTTTCGTGCTGGCAATATTTCCAAAAATCGTCCTCTTTTGTTCGCGGATTTTTCCCTGGCCGTTGCAATGCTTGCAGGTCTCCATCTTGGAGCCCGCCTTGGCGCCGGAGCCACTGCAAGCCAAGCAGTTGGAGGTCTTGGTAATTAAAATTTTCCTGTTTATCCCGAAAACAGCATCGGCGAAAGCAATCTGAATTTCGGTGGAGATATCCCGTCCGCGTCTCTGCTGCGTCCTGCCCCCTCCCATTCCGCCACCGAAAAAGTCGCTAAAAATATCATTAAGGTTTCCAAAGTCAAACTCCGCACCGTTTTGAAAACCGTTGAAATCAAACCCTTGTCCAGAAAACCCCTCCCAGCCGGAGGCTGGTCCGCCTTCGGCGGAAAAACTGGTCCCGAATTGGTCATATTTTGAGCGCTTACCGTCATCCGAAAGCACTTGATATGCCTCATTTACTTGTTTAAATTTCGCTTCATTTCCGCCTTTTTTATCAGGATGATACTTGTGCGCCAATTTATAAAAGGCCTTTTTAATTTCCTCCTTGGAAGCGCCCTTGTCTACCCCTAATATATTGTAATAATCTTGATTCATAATTTTATTTGAAAAACTATATCATAGGTTCGGCCTCTTGTGAAGTTTTTGGTTTTTCTTCTTTTTTTCCTCCCCCTTGGTCCGCGCCATTTTCCTCTCCGCGCTCCTTGGCCTTTCTTCTGGCACGGCCTTCAATAATCGCCTTTTCTTCCGCGCTGCGGATGATAGTGGCCTCTTCTTCGGCGATAAGTTTCGCCGCATCGCCTTTCGGTATTGAATATTTCCTGCGGGAGGCCGCTATAATTTCGTTTTTGTACGACGGATGAGTCGGCGGAAGCACTCGTAGGGTCTCGGCGGAAAACGGGTCGTAGGATTCGCCGTCAATAGTCATTTTAATATAAAATTCCGCCACCGCCAGATTGATCATGTCCTTGATGTCGAAGACCGGAGCAAATTCCGACTTCATTTTTACCGCGTCCTCGCCGCCGATACGAAAAGTAATAATACTGCCGCAATTACCGAGTACTGCCTGATGAATTCGAGGAATAATTTGACCGACATACTGATGCGCAATAGTTAAATTTAAAGCATATTTTCTGGCTTCTGATAAAATATTTTCAAAGGTCTGTGTAACGACATTATGGAACTCGTCTACATATAAATAAAAATCTTTGCGTTCGTCTTCCGGAATAGCGGCGCGCTCCATCCCCGCCTGTTTTATTTTCGTCAAAAATATGGAACCGAGGAAAGAAGAGTTTTCCTCTCCCAGGCGCCCTTTGGAAAGGTTGATTAAAATTATTTTCTCGTCGTTCATCAGTTTGCTGATATCTATCTTGTTCTGCTTCTGTCCGAAGATATTACGGAGCAGCGGGTCGGACAAGAATTGTCCCAATTTGTTGACCAGCGGAATAATGGCGTCTGTGTCAAATTTCTCGGACCAGTCGGCGAACTCTATCGCGAAGAATCTTTTGACCATGTCGTCGGTGATGTACTCCACCACTTTCTGGCGATAGTTCCGGTCGGTCAGCATGGAAATCATTCCGCGCATGGTTGCGTGCGGATAGTCAAGGAGCGCCAGACAGGTAAAGCGGAAAACGTGTTCCAGGCGGGGTGTCCAATTCGCTCCGAATTGTTTCTGGAAGACCTCAATCAGCCCTTGGGTAAGCTGAAACTTGAATAATGGGTCAACATTGGCCAGAGGATTAAATGAGGCCGGGAAATCCAAGTCCGTCGGGTCTATGATGCAGACATCCTCAATGCGCTCTTTTGGGATGTATTTCAGTATCGCTTCTATCTCGTCTCCGTGCGGGTCTATCAGGCACAGCCCGTGATTGTAAGTGATGTCCTGGCGCATAAAAAGCTCCAGCATCTTGCTCTTGCCGACGCCGGACTTGCCGATAATGTAGAGGTGTCTACGGCGATCTATCCTTTTTATGCCAAAAATGAATTTCTTTTCTTCCAGCGAGGCGACATAATTGGTGCGCCCGATAAAGGACACTTCGCTGGGGTCTACTTTACCGAAAACCGGCAATTCCGGCGGCGGCGGAGCGTATTTGATTATTTGCACTCGGTTCGGCTTGGGCATATATATGGCTATTTTAGCATAAAATTCAGTAAACTTCCGCCTGATAGCACTTCTCACAGTATACTATTTCCGGCCGCCCCGAGGCGTAACTGGTCTCAAATTTCACCTTGCATTTTTCTTTTCCATGGAAATGATTTTGCTTACCACACATACATCCTCTATGCCAAAGTTTTAAAGGATTTCTTTTCTTTAATCTTTGAAAGTGCCGGCAATTCGGGCACAACCTCGGAAGAGCAATGTTATTTCTTTTATAAAACTGCAGTTCGTCGGATGTTATTTTAAATGCTTCAATGCATTGTTCTTCACAACCTCCTTTATGTATACACTCAATGACTTTGCCCACAATGGATTCTTCCACATTTTTGATGTGGTCTGGCAAGTTTTCGGTTGAAATATCTATCTGATAGTCTCTTTTATCTTTGTTCTTCCATTTAAATCCAAAATCGCTTGCTCTTTTTTCGGTAAGTGGATAGTATTCCTGTGCAATAGTTTCATTATAATAGAACGGGGAAAACTCTGTCGGAAAAAATTCCCCATACTTATATACCCTCCCCTTTTTATCCACATAAGGCATATCGTTCATCTGCGCGATAATTTGCGGCACAAGCTTCTCATATTCTCCTTTTGTATATTGTTTATTTAAAATACAGTATTGTTTGCTGCGCAATCCCACACAACCAAAAAGATTCTTGGAGCTGTAGCACATATAAGTATATTGAGTGTCCAACCCCCTGTGGTTAAAAATTCCAAAAAAATTCCTGGCCGCATCCAGGCCAAAATCAACACCTTCGTATAAAAGTTCGGCGTTATACCCGATACCATAGCCGTCATAACTATTTTTAATGGTTAGTGTATGAGTTAAATATTTAGAATCTTCAACATCTCCATAAGCATCAAAAATCATTTTGCTGTTTTTTGAATGGATGACGTTATCGCCGGTAACGGATACTGATTTAAGTATGCTGGCAAAACGTCTTGGCTGCTTTAGAAGAAATTTTTTGTATTCATCCTTAAAACTCTGCAGAAATTTATAACTGCCGAAGTCGTATTCCTTTATTTTTTTATTATATCCTTCTTTGGTATATTGCCGGTTTAATATGCAATGTGTTTTATGCCTCAAATTCACACATCCGAGGCAATTCTGTAAATTCAGGATTGAAAGAATTTTCTTGCCGGATAACGCGCAGGTATGGTGATAAAGCGAGCGCTCGTTGCGCCAGAGCATTCTGCGCATTGCCCGGCATTCCGAGCACCAGGTCGGTGGAGGGACTTTGATTTTCTCGTAGAAATTGAAGTCCTCCGGCTCTATCATAAAGTCCTTTTTGCAGTTCTGGCATGTCTTTATTTCTTGTTTCATTTTCAAACTTATCACTTTTACACACCTGTTAAAATTTGATAACACTTAATACACCTCCTGCTGATAGCACTTTTCACAGTATACTATCGGCGCGTAATCCTCGGTGTAAACGGTCTCGACTTCGGTATCACATTTAGAACAATTTCTTTTAATAATCTTAAGCGGCGGACGTTTGTCCATACGCCTTATGTGCCTAATGTCAAAACATACCCGCGGAAGCGGCAAATTCATCCTTCGGTAAAAAGACAATTCATTTTCAGTAATTCTGAAAGCCCCCACCGAATTTGGATTGTTCTTTTCTGCGCACTCTATGACCTCTCCCAAAATAGAGTCATCCACTTCGGCAATGGTTTCAGGCAATTCAGCGGGCCTTAAGGTGACTTTATAATTTCTTTTTTCTCTGTCCGCCCAGCGGTATCCCCATTCCATCGCTTCTTCCCTCGTAAGGGGGTGGTAATAATTCGCTATCGTTTCATTGTACCCAAAATCGGAGAAGTTCGGCGGGAAATTTTCCCCAAATCTATACTCCAAACCCCTGCTGTCTATGTAGGGTTTATCCTTCATGTGCTCTATAATCTGATTCTTGAGCCGCCCATATTCTTCTTTGGAATATTCTTTATTTAAGATGGAATATTTCCCTTTCTTTAACCCTACGCATCCGAAACAATCATGCGCGCCGGGGCAAGTGTTGCAATAATACAAATCATGCGCTCCCATCCAACATTGATTGCAAAAATATAGGCGGGCGATGTCCAAGCCGCAATTTTCTGATTCGTATATCAGTTCGGCCTTGTTTCCCCACTCGAAATAATCCATGCAATCTTCTGCATTAAAAGTCATAAACAGGTATTTTCCGTCTTTCACATTTTCGCAGTCAAAGGATTGGGTGACATTTTTACTGTTTAAAAACCAGTTTCCTGAAACATGTTCGGATTTTATAGACATAATTACCCTTTGCGGGAATTTTTTCCTGAAATTATCGAATTTTGCTTTCATTTTTTCAATGCCGGAAAAAGTATGCAATTTCATTTCCCCGAGAATCCTAAAGTATTCTTCTTTGGAATACTTTTTATTCCAAATACAGTATTCCGCGTTAACCAGATTTACGCATCCCGTACAATTGGAGCAATTTCTGCACGCATAAATGAAAGAGCAATCCCTGGAATCTTTGCTTTCCTGGCTGAATTTCGTGTTGTAACAATTAGCGCAATTCACGCATTCGTAACACAATTCGCATTCGTAGAGCCAGGAAGAATCGCAGCAATCCATGATATGAATTTTGCCGTTGTAAATATACATAGAATTTTCCGGGTAAGAACTGCGGAAAACCATATAGGAGTTTTTCGGATCCGTCACCCGGTGGGCATAAGGGCTGTTTCCCGCGAGTCCCTGTCGGACGATAGACATCCTTGGCACCTTGTTTTGAAGTTCGAGAACCTGTTCAAGAAAGGGACGCGCGGAATCGTAATCCATAGCGTATTCCTTCGGGTCCCACACATCCGAATACCAAATATCCGTTTCAAAAACCGGAAACACTGTCTTTTCCGGATACATGCTGAAAATATCTTTGCCGGAAAAATCGCACTTCCTCTTATACAAAACCGTCTCGCTGGTATGCATAAACCGCCGAAGCAACCGGCACTCCGGACACCAAGTCGGCGGAGGGACTTTGATTTTCTCGTAGAAATTGAAGTCCTCCGGCTCTATGGTAAAGTCCTTTTTGCAGTTTTGGCATGTCGCAGACACTGAACTTGTTGAATGTGTTTTTGTATTCATTTTACTTATGTTATCACTTTTGGACGGCCGTCAAATTTGATAATACTTAATACATTTCCTGCTTTCCCCTCTCCTTAATAAAGAGAGGGGTTGGGGGGTGAGGTCATTCCAAAATTTTCCGGAGGACGTCTTCCGGAACTTCTCTCGGCTGTGGGCCTACGGATGAAGCTTTGGGTTTCTTGGGTATTGCCGTAGGCGAAGCCGAAGGTCCTGGGGAAACCGAAGGAGCAAGTGCGGATTCGTCCTTCTCCGTTTTCTCGGAAATCAGATTCCTTAATTTATCCATTTCTTCCTGGCTGGCGGCGCGATCTTTGGATACTTTTCCGCCAGAGGCGGATCCGCCTCTGGCGGAAATTTTTTCTTTCAAAGAATCAAGCAAAATCGCCGCTTGTGGCGAGACCCCGCCGGAGGCGGTGGCGGACGCAGGCGCAGGCGCAGGCGCGTCAATCTTGCTTAAAACCTCTTTGAGCGCAAAATTGTCTTTCTTTGCCTGGGGCGGAATTTTTTTGTCAACAACGTTGCGGACGGGCGACGGAGTAAAGACCTTTTTGATGGCGCCTATTATTCCCGGTTGGTTCACAGCCGAATGCTGCTTCTCTACTCTCTCCGGATATCTTTCCTCTTCCTCTATTTTGCCGTCTTTCTGTTTGAATTCTATGCCCAAGTCCGCCAGCGGCCTGAAGAACTTGGATTCGTCATATTTGATTTGATCTTCGCCTTTCTTTTCCACTTTCACCTCTCCGGACTTTATTTTCGCGATGCATTCCTTGCAATAAACTGGCCGACCCGGTTCTGGCTTGAAGGGCACGGTTTTCTCTTTCTTGCAAAGCGAACAGACAATGTTAAATTTCTCCATTCCCGCAAATGAGAAGGACTCAATGTCTCCGAGCGACATTCCGCTCCAATCGTTGATTTCTCTTTCTACTATGCCCTTGGGGCGACAGTAGAGGTCGCGGGAGGATTTGATGACTTCTTCTTCTATCTTTCTGTCCCCTCCCTTTACCATCGGAGGAAGGGTCTTGGCGGAAAAGGGCCGGGAGGTCACCCCGTCTATCATCAGTTTCAAATATATCTTGTAGTTCGGCAGATTCACGATATCAAGCGGGGTAAATTCCGGCTCAAACTCTTTTTCCAGAAATTCGGCATCATCCGCGCCCACGCGGAAAACAATCATCGTTCCCACATTGCCGAAGACCGCGTCGCGCACGGCAGAGCTCTTGTCGGAGATGAGCTGGGCGGTGTATTGGTGGGCGACCGTCAGGTTCAGGCGGTATTTTCGCGCTTCGGACAAAATGCCGGCGAAAGCGTCAGTCACGAAATTTTGGAACTCGTCCACATACAGGTAGAAATCCTTGCGGTGCTCTTCGGGGATGCGCACGCGCTCCATGGCGGCCAGCTGAATCTTGGTGATGATCATCCCTCCCAGAAGGGCGGAGTTGTCTTCGCCGATGCGTCCCTTGGAGACATTCACCAGGAAAATCTTGCCCTCATTCATCATGTCAAAAATATTAATCGTGCTCTTGGACTGGCCGACGACGTTGCGGATGATGCTGGTGGAGAGAAACTGCCCGACTTTGTTTTGAATTGGGGCGATGGCTTCGTTGCGGAATTTGTCCTGCCAGGCCTCGTATTCGTGCACCCAGAAGGCCTTAATGACCGGGTCTTTCAAATTGGAAATTATTTTCTGGCGATAGTCCTTGTCCACCAACATGCGCGGGATTCCGAGCAGCGTCGTCCCCGGCGTATCGAGCAGAGCTAGGATGCAGTTGTTTAAAATGTATTCCATGCGAGCGCTCCAGGCGTTGGCCCAAATTTTGGTAAAGATGCCCATCAGACCGGAGGCCACTAGGTGCTTGTATTGCGGATCAATCAGTTCTAAAACATTGAACCCAATATGGTAATCCGCATCGGCCGGATTGAAATAGACGACATCCTTCATACGATGCCGAGGAATGGCAGAGAGAACCGCCTCCACATTTTCTCCGTGCGGGTCCACCAGACAGACACCCTCGCCGTTCTGGATGTTCTGGATAATCATATTGAACATCAGCACAGATTTACCGGTGCCGGACTTTCCGAGCAGATAAACATGCTGGCGCCGGTCCTTGCGCTTGATGCCGAAAAGCTGGTTTTTATCGCGAAAAGTCGTCAGCCCCAGATAAGTAACATCCTTATTTATGGGTATTTCCGGAAGTTCCATATAACGCTATTTTACAATAAAACAGCCAAAACTAAAAGCCCCAAACGGGCTTTTTGAACTTGTTGGTCTTATGCGCATTTGCAATTACTTTCTGCTTCCCCGCATTTTTTGCATTTTACCTGCACCATTGATTTTTCCTTGCATTTTTGGAAATGATGAGGGTCATATTGGGCGGTAGTGTATCCGCATTTGGGACACTTAAATCCATCTCCTTCCCCGTGGCAAGTATTGCAATGTTTTGAGGATAAATGTTTTGCTATGTTGTACATATATATTCAATAGAATCAAATCCGGTTAAGTTTTTGGCTCTTCGCCCTCCCCTTCTTTCCCGCCCGAACGACTGGAGTCGTCCGGTCGAGCGGGCTTCTCCTTGAATTCCGCATCGTGAACTTCCGGATTCTGCTCTTCCGGGGTCTTTGGGGACTGCGGAGTCGCGCCGGCTTGCCCCGCCTCGGCGGCGGCTTTGTTTAATGCCTCGCCTATTTTGGACATTTCATTGGAAAGTTCTTCAGTTGCCTTTTTGATGGCTTCTCCGTCCGTACCGTCTTTTACTCCGCGGAGTGCGGTAATTTTTCCATTTACGCTATCCTTTAGTTCAGCGGGAATTTTCGCTTCATTGTCTTTGAGCGCTTTCTCGGCGGTGTAAATAATCATTTCCGCCGTATTTTTAATTTCGGCATTTTCTTTTTTCTTCTTGTCTTCCTCGGCGTGAATCTCCGCATCTGCCTGCATTTTCTTTATTTCTTCTTCTTTAAGCCCGGAGCTGGCTTCTATTTTGATGGATTGGGTTTTGCCGGAGGCCTTGTCCTTGGCGGCCACATTTAGTATTCCGTTCACATCCACGTCAAAAGAAACTTCTATTTGCGGCATGCCGCGTGGCGCCGGCGGGATGCCGTCTAAGATAAACCTGCCTAGGGATTTATTGTCGGATGCCATCGGGCGTTCTCCCTGCACGATATGTATTTCCACCGAGGTTTGATTGTCCGCGGCCGTAGAAAATATCTGTGATTTTGAGGATGGAATAGTTGTATTTCTTTCAATTAGTTTTGTGGCAACACTACCTAGTGTCTCAATACCCAAAGATAACGGTATGACATCAAGTAAAAGGACGTCGCGGACATCCCCCTGCAGTACGCCTGCTTGCACGGCGGCGCCGAGTGCTACGACTTCGTCCGGATTGATGGACATATTTGGTTCCTTGCCGAAAAGGTTCTTGACCGCTTCCACAATCATCGGCATTCTGGTCTGTCCGCCCACCATAATGATTTCGTTGATTTCGTTCATTTTGAACGGCGATGCGGCCAACGCTCGCTTGGTGATTTCAATAGAGCGGTCAATGTATTCTTTGGCCAGCGACTCCAGAGTTGCGCGGGTCATTTTCATCAAGAGATGCTTCGGTCCGGAGCTGTCGGAAGTAATGAACGGAATGTTGATTTCGGTTTCAATCGTGGTGGAAAGCTCATGCTTGGCTTTTTCGGCCGCTTCCTTGAGCCGCTGGTGGGCCAGTGGGTCCTTGATGACATTAATGCCGGATTCCTTTTTGTATTCTTCGGCGATGTAGGTGATTATTTTCCGGTCAATGTCGCCACCGCCCATGTGGCTGTCTCCGTCGGTGGACTTCACTTCAATAGAACTCTCCCCTTCAGCCGACATATCAACTTCAAGTATAGAGACATCAAAAGTTCCACCACCGAAATCGTAGACGACTATTTTTTCGTTTTTGTTTTTATTAAATCCGTAAGCCAGCGCGGCGGCTGTCGGCTCGTTGATGATGCGCTTCACATCCAGGCCGGCAATCGCTCCGGCGTCCTTGGTCGCTTTTCTTTGCGCGTCGTTGAAATAAGCCGGCACGGTAATTATTGCTTCGGTAATTTTTTCTCCCAGTTTTGCCTCAACATCCGATTTTATCTTCTGCAGAATCATCGCGGAAATTTCTTCCGGACGGTAAAACTTGTCCGTCATTTTTACTTTTACTCCTTCATTGTCTCCTTTTTCAATTTTAAACGAAGCAGTTTCACGGTCCTTCTGCACTTCCGGGTCATCATAGCGGTGTCCCATGAGACGCTTGATTTCGGAAATTGTATTTTCCGGATTTGTCACTGCTTGCCTTTTGGCCAGTAAGCCGACGATGCGATCTCCATTTTTTGCGGTCGCAATCACGGAAGGTGTAGTGCGATTACCTTCAACATTTTCAATAATTTTCGGCGCGCCTCCCTCAATGACGGCAACTGCCGAATTTGTTGTACCCAAGTCAATACCTATGATTTTGCTCATGTTTTCTTTGGCCTGCCGTAGCTTTTAGCATAGGCGGCTATTATATTTATTACTTATAATGCTTATTTAACAATTATTTTGCGACCACGAATTAGTTGTATAATGAGAGTATATATGATATGATGTATACATGTCAAGTAAATCCAAATACTCCAATAAATTACTGAAAATTCTGGCCGAAAAACCGGCCGTTTCCATGCAGTCAATAACGGAAAATAAAAACCCGAAAACGAGTTATGCTCTGGCTCGGGCAATGAAAAATCTGGTGGAAGCCGGTTGCGCGGAATTGCACAAATCGGACAACAAAAATTACTTTAAAATCACCAAAAAAGGGAAAACAAAGCTGGACGCCATCCGTCTTGAGGGCGAAGACGCTTTGGTGTCCGCTTCTTGGGATGGATTATGGAGAATTATTCTGCTGGACCTACCGGAAAATAGAAAAAGTGAGCGCGAGTCCCTACGCTACCTTTTAAAGAAAGCCGGATTTGTCTGCCTGAAAAATTCTGCCTGGATTTCCCCCTTCCCTTTTGAACACCTGTTCGCGAATATAAAAAAGGACTTGGGCCTGACCACCGAAATGATGATTATCGTTAGCGAAAATATTGACGAAGAAAGTAAAAAATTCTTATTTGAAGCTTTCGGAAAGTAAAAGGGGGTGTTTCAAGACATTTTTTACGTCATCTATTTCTTCGTGTTTCGTGCAAATTCCTTAATAACACAATAGCAGCGGTAGCTATTATTCTACTATCTTTTCAATACACCTCCTTATTATAACAGCTTTCGCAGTAAATTTTTTCCGGCCGGTCAGGAGCGTAACTCGTCTCAAACTCCGTTTGGCATCTACCCTGATGGTTGTGATTTTGCTTGTCACACATACATTGTCGGTGGTAAAAAGCCGGGGAATTTCTCAACAAGAGACGTTCATGATGACGGCAATTGGTGCATAAACGAGGCAACGAGATATTTATCCTCTTGCAAAAATCAAATTCCATTTCAATTATGCGAAAAGCGCCAGTGCATTCATGTTGGCAAGATTCTTTGTGGGCGCATTCAATAACCTCGCTGAGTATACCCTTGCCTATATCTTTTATATCATCCGCTATATTTTTATTCTTGAGAGTAATTTGATAATTTTGTTTTGATGTTGGGTACCATAAAAACCCCTTCTTTTTTGCATCTTCTTCGTTTAATGGGGAAAATTCGTAAGCGGCAGTCGCCTTATATGGAAAATAAGAAAGCCAAGAGGGAAAAAACTCACCGTATTCTCCTCTTTTTTCCATCTGTGCAATAATTTCGGGCACAAGCTTTTCATATTCTTCCTTTGTATATTGCTTGTTGAAAATGCAATATTGTTTCTTGCGGAGCGAGATACATCCGAAAAGATCCGAAGAGTCGTTACAGAATATGCAGTAGGTTAAATCCTTGACATTAGGAAACGACTGGGTGCAAAATTTTGTATTGTATACCCCACTCCCCGCAATAAGGCATTCATAGACAAGCTCTGCATTTTCTCCATAATTAGCATAATCATAACAATCTTTCACCGGACCATTTATAATATTCTGCAAAAATTTGCTGTCCTCAGCCCCCCTTACGCGAAAACAATTTTTTGCGTTTTTTGATTCAAAAATATAATCGCCCGAGACACCCGCGTTGTGATATCCGTGGATATATTTTTGTGGAAAGTTCAGCCAGTGTTTATACGTCTTGGCCTTCAACTCCTGAAAATTCTTGTTGGAACCCAGATTAAATTCGGCTATTCTTTCCTTATATTCTTCCTTACTATATTCCTGATTAAAAATACAATATGATTTGTTGCGCAAGCCGATTGACCCGAAACAACTATTGCAACCGACGCAATCTTTGCATAAAGCAACCTCCTGACAACTTTCACAATCAACTGAAAAGAGTGTGCGATAACAAGCTGTTGTGTTGACATTTCCGTAACTTAATTCACATTTATTTGTCATATGGCTATCAAGACATTGTTTTGAAGCGTGATCCCAAATTAAATATGCGGAATCCTCTGTAAATGTCGCCCCCCGAACCAAATAGCAGTTTTTTATGTTATTGGCATTAGTGCAATAGTGGCAATTTACAATACTATGCATAGAATGCGCAGGTAGCGGCACTTTATAGAATAAATCTTTGAATTGCTCAAAAAAGGGCCGAGAAAAATCATAGTTCTGGCTATATTCCATAGGGTCCCATTTATCGCTCCACCAATAATCTCGGTCGTAAATTTTTACCGGGCTTTCTTCCGGCAGAAAAGAGAAAATTTCTTTGCCAGAAAGAGCGTCTTTTTTCTTGAATAAGTGCCAATCATTACGCCAAGACATACGTCTAATAAATCGGCACCAGGGACAAAAAGTCGGCGAGGGGACTTTGATTTTTTCATAGAAAGAAAAATCATCCGGCTCTATGGTGAAGTCATTTTTGCAATTCTGGCATATCACATTTTGTGATTTATATTCCATATTTTTTTACAGCCTGCCCCGCATGAAACTATGCTTTTGTTCGGGGTTTTGGCATTGTTTAATTTCTTGATTCATTTTTAAATATAACACTTTATCGCGACCGCGAAATTTTGTTAAGCGATATTCTGTTTATAACATTCCTCGCAGGCGATTTTCTGGTAACTCCATTCGGGCGGGTAATAGGCCATTATATCCTTTTCGCAGTAGAAACATTTGTAGGGATAGCTTTTAAGGACGGCAGTTTTGTGAGCTTTTTTGAGCATGCGCAGATCAAAATGCAGCCTAGGTAAAGCAAAACCCTTTCTTTTGTGGAAACTATATTCTTCCGCCGAAATGTTAAATCTGTATTTGCTTTCAGGACAGATTAACGCTTGTGAAGATATGCTTGGCTTGGTATCCACGATGGAATCCGGCAATTCAAACGAAGAAATTCCGTCAGTGGAAGAAAAATCTTCCTCAGACCAATATCCGCCTAGCTTGAGAATCTCTTTCTTGGTGGTGCCTGGAAAATAAATCATTCCAGTTGAGAAATTATAATCGGTAATCCCCATGGAATACGGGAGAAATTCGCCATACTCTCCCCGTTTTTTCATATCTTCAATAATTTTTCCTTTTAGTTCTTCGTACTTCCCTTTAGTGTATTGCTTATTCAGAATGCAGTATTTTTTCTTGCGGAGGCCGATGCATCCGAAGCAATATTCGCATTCAACGCATATATCCAAGTATTCGGAGTATCTTGCGTCAGACCACGAAGAATGTTTTATCTGAAAACCTCCGAAAACTCCGCTATTATTTCCCGAAACTTCGGTATTCCAAGTGAAGGTCTGGTCGATGGAATCTTTTGTATTCATGCCCCTAATGTGATTCCGGCAATTTTGAGATTTTTCCCAAGAAAAACAATTTATGCATTTGTCGCAATCGGTCAAATAATTCCCGGTGGAATTGGTGGTTCTGATATTAAAATTTTCCCTGTGAACTACTTCTTTTTTTAGAATTGCTTCAAATTCTTGCTTTAATTTTTCCAGATTTTTATACGAATCAAGCCGGATATCCCGCAATTCTTTTTCATACTCCTCCTTGGAATACTGTTTGTTTCTGATGCAGTATTGCTTGTTGCGAAGGTTCCAACACATAAAACAATTCTGGCAATTCCGGCAGTCAAAAAGAAAATGCGAATCAATGCAATCCCGTGAATTCTCTGAAAAATTCAGATTGAAAGAATTATGGCAAAAAAGGCATTCATAAGAATTTTGTAGATTAAACGAATAGAGAATATCAAAAGAATCTTTGGTGTCAATCACCCGGTAAACATAGCTCACATTTTCGCATTTAAGTAGCGAGCGGCAAAGGTAGCAATTCTTGCATTCCCATACATCGTCGCACCAGTCGCAATTAGTGCTATTTTCGCCCGTTTGGTGTGAACGCGGAATTTTTTCCTGTAATTCCTTTAACTGGTCAAAGAACGGCCTCTTCAGGTCATAATTTTGCCCAAAAGCCATCGGGTCCCATGCATCGCTCCACCATTCATGCGACTTATATATAGGATACCTTGGGTTGTTCGGTAGTACAGTTATTAAATTTTCTCCGGATAAATCCGATATGCCTTTCCTAAATTTTCCAAATAGACAAAAAGCAAAGTGCCACTTGACACGGCATTCAAAACACTGGTCCGGCACCTTGAGTTCAACTTTCTCATATAAATCCAAATCCCCCGAATCTATTTTAAATTCTTTTTTACAGTCAGCGCAGATTTTAGTTAAATTTTGCATAGATGTCAAAGATGCCCTTTGACAAACTTGTGTCAAGGGGCATCCTTGACATCTTTATATTCGAAAACATTCACCCGCGCCGGTCGTATTACACGCCCCGTCCCGCCTTGGCGCGGATCGCTTCCTAGTATGTATCCCTTTTGGATGACAGTCGCCACTTTGTGTTCCAACTCTTTCTTGTCCGTTTGCACAATGTCTATGGATTGATGGATGTTCGGGTCAAAGGCCTCACCAACTTCGCCGATTGGTTTCACGTCGTATTCTTCAAATATGCCGTTCGTCTGCGAGTAAATATGTTCTATGCCCTTGCGCCAATTGGCGTCTACTTTTTCCCAGGCCTCCTTGTTGGCGAAAGCCATGTTGAAGCTATCAATGATGGAAAGAAAGCGGGTTAAAATCCGCTCCCGTATGGCTTCGGAAAAAATGGCTTTTCGATCGTCTTCCTGTTTCTTGTAGTTGATGAAATCTGCCCGCTCTTTCTGCCAGCCGGTAAGGTATTCCTCTTTTTCGGCCTTACACTGCTTTAAATCAGCCCTGAATTTTTTCAGGGTTTTTTTCAGGTCTTCCTCCCCGTCTTCGTTAAATTCAAATTCAAGAATTTCCGATTCCTTTTCTGCTGGCTGTTCTTCTTTTTTTTCTGTTTCTTTTTCATCTGCCATAAGAACATACTAGCACAAAAATCCCCCTGTTTTCAAGGGGGATTTTTTTATAAAAACAATTATCTTTTACTCCATTTAGGCGCCTTGCGTGCTTTTTTAAGCCCGAATTTTCTGCGCTCTTTTGCTCTTGAGTCGCGTTTTAAAAATCCCAATGTCTTTAAATTTTCGCGTAGCTTCCCGTCTGAAATGACAAGTGCACGGGCAAGCCCGTGGCGGATGGCCTCGGCCTGCGAATGGATTCCTCCACCTGATACATGCACTTCTATACTCCATTTTATATCAGATTTGGCTCCACCCGCCTTGATTCCTTTTGCAATTGGATCTAAAATCAGCCGGCGTTGGTCCTCTGTTTTGAAATATTCTTTGGCATCCTTGTTGTTCACAATAAAATGCACCTTATTTCCTTCCGTTATGCGCACCCGGGCGGTGGAGGTCTTGCGCCGACCGACGGCTTCAATGTATTTCCCTTTTTTCGTTTCTTTATCCATCCCAGTACTAAAATTTTAATTAATAATCTTTATCTTTATGTCCCGTAATCAAAAATTTAGTACGGGACAGGTATTAATCTTCTATTTTTTCAGCCCAAGGCGGATCAGCCTCGGGCGGAAAATTTTTAATCATTTATTATTAAGTGCTTCATCATAACTCGGCGCAGTTTGTTGCCCGGAAGCATCCGATACGTCGCCAATCTAATTAATTCTTTTAATCCTTTCGTTTTAGCCGTTTCCACACCTTTCAGAACACGCAGTCCACCGGAAATGCCGGAATACCTGGTATGGTAAATTGCCTCAAGCTTTTTGGCCGTAATGCGCAACTTGGAAGCATTGATGACCTTGACCGGAAAACCGGAATATTTATGGCGCTCAAAAGTCGCCTTGGTTTTTCCCATCAAAGACATGGCCGCCTCAGAGGCCACTCTGCCGAGCGCCCGTCCGCCCGCGTCTATCGTTTTTAAGGTTTTGTCATTCATTGGCTGTTTCATACTAATTTATTTTCCGTATTTGCACAAGTTACACGAATTCTATAATTGCCATCCTGGCGCCATCAGATTTCCTCGCACCTAGTCTTAAGATTCGAGTATATCCGCCTTTTTTATCCGCATATTTTGGAGCCAAGGTTTCAAAAAGTTTTTTCACTTCCGGTCGGTGATTGCCCAGTTTGGAAATTATTGTTCTTCGCGTTGCCATATCGCCTTTTTTTGCCCGTGTTATAATTTTTTCTATAAATGGGCGCAGTTCTTTGGCTTTGGGCTCGGTTATTTTTATTTTTTCACGCACAATTAAATTGAGCGCCAAAGAGTTGAGTAAAGCGCGCTTTTGTGTCTTGTCCCGACCAAATTTTCTTCTGTTGTTGTGATGCCGCATAGATTAGTTGAAAGTTATAAAGTTCATAAAGTTATAAAGTAAAATTTATTCTTTAAGATTCAGACCGAATTTATTTAAGACCTTTTTAATTTCCGTAATCCCTTTTTCCCCGATACCCTCCACTTCGAGCAGGTCTTCGCGCTTTTTGCGGGCCAAACCCCCGAGTGTCCTGATATTGGCGCCGGTTAGAGCGTTAAGTGTTCTGGTAGAGAGATCCAGGCTGTCCGTGCGGGTCTTCAGGATATCGACAAAGTCGTTTTTTTTATCTTCTTTTTCTTCATCTTTCCCGATATTTGTCGAAGTTTCAACTTTAGTCGGAATTTCTTCCGGCTCCTTGAAATCAATAATGGCTTTCAGTTGATTAATCATTATTTCAATTGAACGCGCCAGCGCTTCGCGAGGGGTTAGGGTACCGTCTGTCTCAATTGAAATTCGAAGGCGATTATGGTTTGTTTTGTCTCCGACACGCATATTTTCAACTTCATAAGCAACCCGGCGAATCGGAGAAAAAATCGCATCAACCGCAATTGTGCCAACATCAACTTTTTCTTTTTGAAAAGCTTCTTTGGAAATAAAACCCAAACCTTTTTCCACTTTCATCTCTATGCTTAAATTCACCTTGCCGGTAACTTCAACAATATGAAGATCTCCATTTAAAATTTCCACCTGTCCGCCTATTTTTATATCCTTGGCTAAAACCTCTTTCGGGCCTTTAATGGAAAGCGTTACCGTCTGGGGCTCATCCGAGAGCATTTTAAAACGGATTTTTTTTAAGTTCAATATCATTATAATCACATCTTCCTTGATGCCATCCATGGTCTGAAATTCGTGCGATACACCGTCAATCTTGATGGATGTGATACTGGCTCCAGGCAAAGAAGAAAGAATTATTCTTCTTAAACTGTTGCCCAAAGTATGGCCATATCCGGGAGACAGGCCGTCTATTTCAAATACTCCCTTATCGCCTTCTTCCAAAACAACACGAGGCTTAGAAGGCATAATTATTTTATATTCAGGCATAATTATTTAAGTTAAAAAGTTAATAATGTTTATAAAGTTATAAAGTTTAACGGCTGTAAAATTCAAGCACGGCATTAAGATCAAGAAAGATTTCAACATTTTTTGGTTTATCTAAAATACGCCCCTCCATGCTATTCGGATCAAAAACTACCCAAGAAGGAGAATTATAATCTTTCAATCTATCGGCTAAATTTTGAAAAATTTTCTTGGTTTTGCTACCTTCGCGAATTTTTACGATATCTCCGGACTTCAACTCATATGACGGAATGGTGACTCTGTGATTATTAACGACAAAATGCCCATGTGAGACCATTTGTCTGGTAGCACGACGGCTGGCGCCCAAACCCATTCTATAAATTATATTATCCAGACGGGATTCAAGATTCTCATAAAGTTTTTCCGCCGTACTGACACCTTTGTTTTGGGTTGCTTTTTTGACATAATTTGAAAGTTGACGCTCGGATATACCGTAAGAAAAACGTATTTTTTGTTTTTCCATAAGTTGCGTTCCGTATTCGGTAGGGGCTTTCGGACGGCGTCCGCCGGGCAGGGATTTGGTGGCGGCCGAAGCGAACTTGGAGGTCTGGCATTTGTCATAAACCCCCGGACCCAGTCTTCTGCAAATTTTAAATTTTGGTTTGGATAGCATAAATTTTAAAAATACTTAAATATATAGGTTAAAGATTTATACCCGCCTTGGTTTCTTGGCTTTCGGGCCGTTATGGGGCACCGGTGTCGCATCCAGAATGGAAGTAATTTCAATGCCGTGAGCCATGAAAGCCCTGATTGCCGGTTCGCGTCCGGATCCAACACCCAAAACAACCACATCCGAATCCTTGACTCCCAGTGTTGCCACTTTGCTGCCTATCATATCTCCCACTTTGGAAGCCGCAAAAGGAGTTCCTTTTTTAGCCCCCTTGAAACCCATTGCCCCAGCGCTCCCCCAAAAGAGAGTATTGCCCGATTTGTCCGAAAAAAGCACTTTTGTGTTATTAAAAGTGGCATCAATATGCAAAACACCGGAAGTTATTTTCTTTTTTGGTGTTTTTGGTGAGGCCTTTTTTATTTCCGCATCTTTCCCGGCCTCTTCTTTATTCACTTTTTGTATAATTTTTGTTTTACCCATTTTTTATCCCGCCGTGGCGTGGAAGTTATTAAGTCTTGCTTTCTTTTCTTTTACCCGAGGCCATTGTTTTTCGGACATTTCCCCTGATGGTTCTGGAATTTGTTTTGGTACGTTGCCCCCGAACCGGCAATCTTTTTATATGCCGGATACCCCGATAACTTTTTACATCTTTCAATCTTTTAATATTGGCCGCAGTTTCTCTTTTTAAATTTCCTTCAATTGGAATTTTCTCCACAATGGAACGGATGCTGTTTTCTTCCTCTAAAGTCAAATCCTTGGCCTTCTTCCCGCGGTCAATGCCGACTTGGTCTAAAATTTTACGAGCAGACGAAACACCAATGCCGTAAAGGCAAGTCAAGCCAATCTCAAGTCTTTTTTCATTTGGCACGGTAATTCCAAGTATTCTCATAAATTATTGTTTTTGCTTGTGTTTGGGGTTAGAACAAATTATTCTTAAATGCCTGGCTCGCCTAACCATTTTACAATTATCGCAAATTTTTTTTACCGATGATCTTATTTTCATAAAAATTAAAATATTTTTCTAAAATGACGCAAAACAACAAGAAAAACAAGGAAAATACCCTTATTTTTCAACATTATAACTTTTTAAAAACCGTACCTGTTATAATACACCATCATTAAAAAAATTACAACCCCGAACCAAAGCCTTCGGCTTGGTACGGGGCAGGCCTCTAAAATTATAATCTTTTTATAATTCTGCCTTTTCCTCCGTACGAATCGAGCACTACTTCCACTCCATCTCCGATTAAAACTTTAATCCTATGCATTCGCATTTTTCCACCCAAGTAAGCTAGAATTTCTTTCGGTTCACCTCCATTATTTACATTCTTGTCTTCTATTTTAACTCTAAATAAAGTACTGGGTAAGGCCTCGGTGACAACTCCCCTTACTACTGTAATTTTTTCATTTTTAAAATCGCTCATGTATAGGTTTTAACTATAATAGAATCAAGACATATTGTCAAACATAGTGTAATAGTTCTCGGAAACCCTAGCCGACACATATACGCTATCGCGTACATGTGTATAACTGCGACTCTAGTATTTGAGAATATGATGGATAAGCAAGGGAAAGGGTTTAATCTTCAAAAAACGTCGGCTTCCTCGGCGTTGTGCAAATCGGCGGATTGGTGGCGCCGTTGAGACATTCGCCGCCGGGATTAATGGTGCAAATCGGCGGATTGGTTGCGCCGTTCAAGCATTCGCCGTCGGGTTCCAGGGTGCAAATCGGAGGGTTGGTGGCGCCGTTCAGACATTCGCCGCCGGGATTAATGGTGCAAATCGGCGGATTGGTGGCGCCGTTCAGACATTCGCCATTATGAACTGCGATACACCTGACTCCGTTCCATTCCGTGCCCGAGACACAACTGGAAGTAACGGTGCTGGTGGCGAGATTGACGGCATTGTTGTAAAGGAAGAATGTTTCTATGTCATACTTGACCGTGAAGGGAACATTTGTTCCGGAATTTCCGGTAGCGACGATGGTATTGGCCGGATTCCTGGTAACTTTGGAAGTGTCAACCGGATTTATCGTGTTCCAGGAAAAATTGATAATGCAACTGCTTTTGCTCAATGCGATGTCGCAAGAAGGAGAGGCCGGGGTAAGCGTGCCGGACATGCCTTCCGGAATGGCTTTACAAATGCTTCCGTCCCAAATACTGCCCGCCGAACAGGAAGCGGTGACGGAATCTTGGGCCAGAATGATCGGAGTGCCGTCAATATTATGATAGAGGAAAAAAGTACTTATTCCGGTCACTCCGTATCGAATGGTATTTAGTGCATTGTTTCCGGATGTAGCAAAAGATACGTGGGTATTGGCAGGATTATTTCTGGTAACTTCCGTGGTTCCGGAAGTGAGATTCTGTGTGCCCCAAGTCACGAACGAATTGCAAGTGGACGAGCCGGCGGCTATTTCGCAGGAAGTCGCCGAGAGAGCGCCGGAGGGCGATGTTTCAAAACCTTTATCTTCCGAACAGGAAGCGTTAGCGCCGCCGTTGGAGCCGTTGCAATTCCAGGTCCATTGAGTGGAGTCGGCTCCGTGGTTCACACTGCTACCCGAAGAACAGTCGTAGTGAGTGGCTGAGCAGACGCCGTTGACCGCGCTGGGAGTTTTGCTTTCCGAACAGGATGCATTCGTTCCGCCGTTTGAGCCGTTGCAATTCCAGGTCCAGCTGGTAGAACCATCCACATTGTTGGCGCTGGTTCCGGCGGTACAGTTGTAGTGGGTTGATGAACAGACACCGTCAACCGCGCTGGGAGCGGGAGATGCGACACTTACAGTCAAATCGCTGAAATCAGTCCCGCAAGTCAGCCGGTAGGTATGGCTTTGGGTTAAATTGCCGGTGGAAGATGTTCCGCTTGAACTCGTGCCGGAATACGGCGAGGGCAATGTCGTTCCGTTTAATAAAGAAATGTTCCAGGTGAAAGAGCCAATCATATCAAGCGAGTAACGTAAGGTTGTACCGGTATTGTAAGCAGGATTGGAATTGTCAGCGGTAAAGGAACTAATAAGACAATAAGGAGGAGTGGTGCCTGGTTCACTTAAAGACACCGTCATGCTCGCCGATTCGCTTGTTCCATCCGGGCAACTTACATCCGAGATTACCGAGACGGTGACGCTAAATTCCGTTTCTTGCGTCACTCCGCCCTCCACCACGTAGGTGCCGCCTTCCGGGGGTTGCTCCCCGTTATCCGTGTCGGCTTTCCAGGAACGCAGGAACTGGCCGTCGCGATACAAATCAACTTGATAAAAATTTCGCCCGCCGGTCGGTTCGTAGGTGCTGTAATCCGCGCCCCAACTCACGGGAAATGTCTCCCCGGGTTCCACTACCAAGTCGGGGCCAATGGAGGCCTCCACAATGCTGTCGCAATAACCGAGGGACTCCTGGGCGGAGACATTCTCTGGCGCATAAGACCAGCCCAGAAGTAAAGCGGCCAGTAAAACGGAAAGTTGTAAATATTTTAATTTCATAATTTTATTTTTCATATTTATTTATCATATTGAAAGGTTACTAATGCCCCAATTTCTTTGGCCGTGCCGACTTGCTTGATGACGGCAATGGTCACCAGCACCCTGTCCGTCCCTTTGGAAGCGGTGAAGGTCGCCACATTTGCCGAAGCGGAAGCGGCGGAAATACTCCAACCCTTGGTCGGCAGAACTTCTTTGTAAAGCGCCAGAGCATCCGCGACATTCTTTCTGGATTTATATGACACTTTTGTTTGGGTCACACCTTGCCGGGAAGTAACTACGCTGGAATCGGTGAGAACTTTGTTTTCCAAAATTATATCCGCGGGGAAGCCGGGCGGAGCGGCCCTATACAAAGACACTGTCGTGCCCAGGTCGTAGCTGTCCGGAGCCAGAACTTTGTAAGGCGTCTGGTTCGGCCGGTCCAGACCAAATAAATAAAACGCAACGGCTACTATTAAAACAACACCGAAAACCAAGAAATACTTTGACTTAGAAATTTTTTCCATACTAGAATTATACTACAAAACAAAAAATGGTATGTGGATAACCCGCACACTTATTTTGCTATACTTTTCCCAATGAATTATGTGTATGTGATAAAAAGTTCTGTTGATGGGGAATTGTACGTGGGTAGCACTAATGATTTAAAAAGAAGACTGCGAGAGCATAATACAAAAAAAAGTTTCTCAACTAGTTGGAGAGGTCCGTTTGAACTTGTTTACTACGAAGCATACAAGAATCTTCAAGATGCCAGAGAAAGGGAGCAGGCATTAAAATTACGAGGTAACAGCCGAAAACATTTAATAAACAGGATTTCTCGCAGTCTTCAATAGCAAAATAAGTGTGCGGGATAAATTCGCCCAGAAAGAACGATAGGCCGATGTTGCGAGGTGCAACGATCGGCCTATGTAGATGCTCCCTTGATGGGAGTGCCTCCTCCAGGACGGAGGAGTGAAGGAACAGAAGAACTACGAACGACCACGAAGAGTCCGTTACTGCGCTGCGTACTGCGCGAGCAGCGGATAATCAAACCTGCCGAGGAACATAGCGACGTCCTCAGCGGTCGCTGTCTGCGTCGTTGGAGGGGCCGCCATGATGCCTTCGTTGGCATTTCTGGAGATGCCCATCGTCCTGTAGATTTCATGCAAGACCGCCGTTGGGCCTTGCAAAATCCACTGGACGTGAGTGAACTCCACCCTACCTCCAACAATTCTTCCCGAACTGTCGGGCGAGGCGAAAGTACACGCCCCGACCGTGAGCAGAACGCTCCCGCACTGAATCGGGGCATCCGTCACCTTGACAGGGAACGTGATCCCCGTCCCATCCGGCGTGGTGTCAAAGAAGAGTTTCCCGGCCATCGTCGCGGTCGCTACCGCGGCGCGGGCGGCAAACATGTCGCGGCCTTCCTGTGGGAGGGCCGAGACATCGAAGTGGATAGTGATACCTGCGTCAGGACGACGCAGTTTCCCATCCATGGAGAACCCGACCTCCCACTTCGCAGCACTTACCCCAGGTGGCGGCGGGGCGAGTGTCGGTCCGGAGATCGGCGCAGCTGCCTGCGACACCGACACGGACCTCCCACCCACGACCACCGTGGTCGTTCGGGTGGAACCGTTGTTCAACTGGGCCGTCACGGTGACGGACCCAGCGCCGGAGCCGGACGCCGGGCTGACTGAGAGCCAGCCGGCGGCCGTGGACGCGGTCCACGACCCCTCGCCGGAAACGGCGAGCTGTTCCGTCCCTCCCGCGGAGGGAAGCGAAACAACCATCGGACTCACTACCAGCGTTCCCCCCGGAGGGGGGACAACAACCGGTCCCGGTGCGGCGGG